>Ga0268299_1000234_pt1 | contig 210518 bp, 209 predicted proteins | sample NOBtaG_FD_193484 | JGI IMG/M metagenome (GOLD analysis project Ga0268299, IMG submission 193484) | Activated sludge microbial communities from bioreactor in Nijmegen, Gelderland, Netherland - NOB reactor | ecosystem: Engineered > Bioreactor > Aerobic > Activated sludge | place: Netherlands... | reverse complement strand
AAGCCTATCCGTTGTCCTATGGATTGTCCTATGAGACTAAGGCGGTGGTGAGTGGAACTGCAGAAACATTTGATTTGTATGGTGAGTCGGCTGGGATTCGAACCCAGGACCCTCGCCTTAAAAGGGCGATGCTCTACCGACTGAGCTACCGACTCTCCAACGCACGGTGGGCCACGACTACAGGTCTGGACTCGTGGCGGAGGGGATCATACCACTGACAGATGATCGTTCGCTACGGCGAGTCACCGTCGCCGGAACAATGCACGACCTATCGAGAACGTTTCGACCGGGCACGGCGACCGGCCTTGAGCGGATTGTTGAGTATGATGGTTTCATCACGCCGCGAGCCAGTGGAAATCATATCAATCCGGCACTCAGTTAACTCTTCAATCCTCGTAAGATACCGCTTGGCCTCTGCGGGCAATTTTTTGTAGGTCGTGACACCGGTGGTGGGGGCACTCCAGCCACGTACCCGTTCATACACCGGCTCGCAATTCGTCAACGCCAGCAGGTCGGCCGGCATCTCCCGATGGATCTTGCCGTTCACACGATACCCAGTGCACACCTTGAGTTCCTTGCAGCCATCCAGCACATCCAACTTCGTCACGGCCAGCGAAGACAAGCCGTTCACTCTGGTGGCATGACGAACAATGACGCTGTCGAACCACCCGCAACGGCGGGCGCGCCCTGTCGTCGCGCCGAATTCTTTCCCCCGCTCCTGCAGCCATCCACCCACTTCGTCGGTCAGTTCAGTCGGAAATGGACCACTGCCGACGCGCGTGGTGTAAGCCTTGGTAATCCCCAAGACGGCGTCAATTTTTGTGGGGCCTACGCCGGTTCCCGTGCAAGCCCCCCCAGCCGATGAACTCGACGAGGTCACATACGGGTAGGTGCCGAAATCCACATCCAAGTGGGTTCCCTGCGCCCCTTCGAACAAAACGGTCTTGCCGGCATCCACGGCTCTATTAACGACCAGGGTAGTATCGATGATGTAACTTTTCAGGCGATCGGCATAGCCCATGTACTGTTGATACACCTTCTCCAACTCGAAACAGTCCACCTTATGGAGTTGTTCCAGCAACCAGTTGATATCGACAAGGTTCTCTTCGAGTTTTTGTTTGAACAGCGGCGGGTTCAGCAGATCACCCATTCGAATCCCGATCCGCGCCATTTTATCGCCGTAGGAAGGGCCGATGCCTCGACCGGTCGTGCCGATGCGACGCACACCTTTTGACTGCTCGGACGCTTTATCAATCGCCTTATGATAGGGCAGGATCAGATGCGCACGATCGCTGACGGCAAAGTTCTTCGCGATCTTCACACCCTGTCCTTGCAAATGGTCCATTTCTTCGATCAAGGCCCCGGGGTCGACCACGACGCCGTTCCCGATGAGACACCGAGTGCCTCGATACAAAATGCCGGAGGGGATCAGATGGAAAATGAACGTATCCCGTTTATTGATGACGGTATGGCCGGCATTGGAGCCCCCCTGGTACCGCACGACCATATCGGCATCCTTGGCGAGGATGTCGACAATCTTCCCTTTACCTTCGTCCCCCCATTGGGAGCCGATGATGACGAGATTCGCCATTGTTCGCTGCCTCTGCTCCTTCTTGACCTTGCTGCGCTCGAAAAAAAAGCCCTGACCGCGTACTGATCAGAGCCGGAAGGGCATCATGGTAGGATTCGCCTCTCGGTTTGTCAAGCAACGTTTTCGGCACCAAGTTGCCTGACCTCGGTTCTGCGCGCCCCTTCTCGCGGCCAACGAACACTGAATTCCTTGGACCTTCGCTCCGCGCCATGCTTTCCCAGACGGAGTTGCGCCCAGTCCCTTTGCATTGCGCGCGGCTCATTTTCCCTCACCTCCGAGAAGGCTGAAACCTGGGCCTTCACCGGCGCGTCAAGCGAGCACATTCCGATCGTGCGCGACTGCGAGCATGAAGGGCTAGGGCTTGCGCCGTCCTCCCACCGTTTTCTTGACTGACAAAAACCGGCCGTGCTAGATTGCAGAGTTACCTCTGCACCCGTGATCGTGTTTCCGGTGCCTGTGCACTACTGATGCGAGCTTGCGTGGGGCTGTGGCGCAGTTGGGAGCGCGCGTGAATGGCATTCACGAGGTCGCCGGTTCAATCCCGGCCAGCTCCACCAAATCAAGCTTGTCCGACCAACACTCCAAATGTGTGCGGGGATACCCCCTCTGTACCAGTCTAGGCGTCACTGACTACCGGTGCATCCAGGAACGCTAGCGCTTCATAGCGGGCACCTCCGTCAAACTTATCACCCCATACTCTGAGTCACACTGACCCATGCTTCAGCTCGAATCCGTCCATAAACAATATTCCACCAAGGTTTTGCTTGAAGGAGCCACCGCACACTTGCGTCCCGGCGCGCGCGTCGGGCTCGTGGGTCCAAACGGAGCCGGAAAAACCACGCTCTTCCGGATGATCCTCGGTGAGGAGTCTCCCGACAAGGGGAGCATTCGCAAGCGTCCTCGGCTGCGCATCGGCTATCTCCCGCAGGAGCTGGAAACCATCGTCGGGAAAACTGTGCTCGATGCCGTGCACCGGGACATGTACCCCGAACATGAGGCCGAGCGCATCCTTTCCGGCCTGGGGTTTACCGAAGCCGACTTTTCCCGGCCGCTCGAAAACCTCTCCGGCGGCTACCGCATGCGGGTCGCCCTAGCGCATCTGCTACTCTCAAACCCCGATGTACTCATGCTGGACGAGCCGACGAACCACCTGGACAAACCAACCCAGCGTTGGTTCGAGCGGTTTCTGCTCGACTCGAACCTCACACTCCTGGTGATCAGCCACGACACGAAATTCCTCGACGGCATCGCCACGCATATCTGGGAACTCCGTGATCGCACACTGCAGGAATACCGCGGGAACTACACGAAGTTTCAGGAGCTGCGCGCCGCCAGGGATGCGCAGATCGAAGCAGCCGCCAACCGCCAGAGTAAGGAAGTGGCCCGCGTCCAGAACTTCATCGATCGCTTCCGATACCAGGCGAATAAAGCCAAACAGGTGCAGTCGCGCATCAAGCAATTGGACAAGGTCAAGTTGATCGAGCGGCAACGCGATACCAAACGGGTGCGCTTTAAGTTTCCCCTGCCGGCAGCCAGTGGTCGACACGTGCTGGAGCTGAAAGGTGTTGCCAAGAGTTACGGCGAAAAGATTATTTACCGGTCTCTGAATTTCACGGTGGAACGCGGGCAACGCATCGCGCTCGTGGGCGAGAACGGCGCCGGGAAAAGTACCCTCCTCAAGATGCTCGCGGGGGTGCTGCCGTTCGAAAAGGGATCGCGCCACGTCGGACACGGTGTGACCCTCCACTACTTCGCGCAGCATCAGGCGGAGTCTTTGAACCCGGACGACACGATTCTGAAATCCCTCGCCGAGGTCTCAGCCCAGGCGGAAACAAATTTTCTCCGCGGCATTGCCGGCGCCTTTTTATTTTCAGGCGATGACCAGAAGAAGCCCATCAAAGCCCTCAGCGGGGGCGAACGCAACCGCGTGGCTCTTGCCCGGATGCTGGTGGAACCGGCCAATACTCTGTTGCTCGATGAGCCGACCAACCACCTCGACCCCGCCTCGGTCGATATGCTGACCGACGCTATGACGGATTTTCCCGGCACCATTATATTTATCTCGCATGATCCGACCTTCCTCGCCCGCGTCGCGACCCTCATCGTGGAAGTGGACGACGGCCAGGCCAAGAACTATCTCGGTGACTACGAATATTATCTGTGGAAGAAAGCGCAGGAATTCGAATCGATCAAGGAAAGCAGCGCGGAACTCGCCGCCACCCAGGCCGGCAAATCAGACGGCCCCACCAAGGCCATGGCCTCGCAGGTGCAACAAAAATCTCAGGGTGGGGAACGACGGGATCTCAGCAAAACGCAGGCGCGCCTCGAAAAACAGGTCTCGCGCACGGAATCCGAGATCGCCACAATGGAATCAAAAGTGAAAGCGCGTGAACTGGAACTGGCCGACCCGGCCCTCTACCAGGAACATGGCCGATGGAGCGAATTGCAGCGAGAGCAGGAAGCTTGGAAAAAGGAACTGGAGCGACTCACGGCGCGCTGGGAATCGTTGTCCGATGAATTGCAGGACGTGCGGGACAAATTGACGGCAATCGGTTAATCGGTCGACTTCAGGGTCTCTTCAAGATAATAGTACAACCAGCGGTTTTTCTCCTTCGTCACCAGATCGTCCCACACCACCCCGAGCAACGTGCCCTTCTCCCATGGCTTGGCCCAGGCCACGGTGGCGGTCAGTTTCTCCTGCTGCTCGACCAGCTCGGCATCCAGAAAGGCCAATGACACGGTAATCTTCGCGCCGATCGGCAGGGTTTCTTTGGAATGCAATCCGGCGCCGATCTTATTCACGTTGTCCAGCACCGCCGTGAACCCCTTGGCACCGTTCTGGGGCGATACCAGGGCCGACCCCACCAGGGTCGCGCGGACATACTTTCGCCGTTCGGTGACACTCTCGGCTGAATGGGACTGACGCGGCATCGGCACCTCGGAGCCCAGTATAACCGGAACGAACGGTTTGTCTAGTCCCTTTCTTCATCAGCGGATGGCGTGCGGGGACGGTAATAGCACGCCCCTTTCAAGGGCTCGGGCAGATGACTCTGGTCGCTGCGGGCCGTCGGATCGTCATGCACGTATCGATACCCCTGAACATAGCCCATCTCCTTCATCAGCGAGGTCACGGCATTGCGAAGATGCAACGGCACACCGAGGTTGCCATGCTGCCGGACATCACGACGCGCCTCCTGTAGCCCAATATAGGACGCATTATCTTTTTGGCGGGAGGCCAGGTATGTTGTGCCATGCGCCAGATTGATCTGCGCTTCCGGAAGTCCTACGAATTCTACAGCCTGAGCCACGGCATTCGCGACGACCAACGCCTGGGGATCGGCATTGCCGATATCCTCCGACGCGAAAATCACCATGCGACGGGCGATGAATCGAGGATTTTCTCCCCCTTCCAACATTCGCGCAAGCCAGTACAGCGCCCCGTCAGGATCTGAGTCGCGCAAGCTTTTAATGTAGGCCGACACGAGATTGTAGTGCTCCTCGCCCGACTTGTCGTATCGTAGTGATTGAGCCAGCAACGCGGTGTCCAGGAGCTGTTCGTCGATGGTTCTCGTCCCATCCCGACCTACCGGAGCCTGACGAGCTACGAATTCCAGCGTAGTCAACAAACTCCTGGCATCACCGTTGCCGAATGCGATCAGCCGTGTACGAGCCGCGGGCTGCACAGCGAGGCGAAGGGAGCCAAGGCCGCGCTCGGAATCGGCCACGGCGCGGTCGAGAATCGCACCAAGCGCCTCTGCCGTCAGCGGCTGGAGAACGACCACAAGGGAGCGGGAGAGCAGCGGCGCGATCAGTTCGAAGGAGGGATTCTCGGTGGTCGCCCCGATGAGGACGACCGTCCCCCGCTCAACGTGAGGCAAAAAGGCATCTTGCTGAGCTTTGTTGAATCGGTGGATTTCGTCCACGAACAACGTGGTCGCTCGCCCCACGGCTCGCCGCTGCTCCGCAGCTTTGATGATTTCTCGCAGCTCCGGAATGCCTCCGGTCACTGCTGAAAACGGCACGAACTCCGATTTCGTGTACTGTGCCACCAGCCCGGCCAAGGTGGTTTTCCCGCAACCCGGAGGTCCCCAGAAAATCACCGATGACAGTCGATCCTCCTCGATCGCGCGACGGAGCGGGCGGCCCAGACCCACCACCTCATCCTGCCCCACCAGATCATCGAAGCTCCGCGGACGCAGGCGTTCCGCCAACGGAACCCTACCGACAGCGGTTGCCTCTCGGGGGACCGCAAAGAGATCGCCTGTAGCATCGTGGGCCGGCATCATCACTCCCATCAAGACAACGACTCCATTCTATACGGCAGACCGGAATCACCGCAAACCGAGGCCCCGCAATGAATCGGCCCCTTGATTCTCTCACACGGTGATGCTACGAACGAGTGGCAGCATGGGCTCCAAGGAATTCCCGATGTTTTTTGACATGCATGGCATCCGACTCGCCTACGACGACCAAGGCACGGGGATCCCGCTGGTCTTCCTTCACGCCTTCCCGTTAAATCGCTCCATGTGGGCGCCACAAGTGGCGACGCTCTCGCGGCAATTCAGGACCATTGCCATCGACCTGCGCGGCCACGGTGAATCGGATGCGCCGCTCTGGTCGTTCACGCTCGACCAGTACGCCGATGACGTCTCGGCCCTCCTCGATCACCTAGCCATACCCCGGGCGATCTTGGTCGGACTCTCCATGGGTGGATATGTCAGCTTCGCCTTCTCCAAACGATACAGTCATCGACTACAGGCGTTGGTCCTGGCCGATACACGCGCGCAGGCAGACAGCACAGAGGGACGAGCGGGGCGCTATCAGCTGGCACAAACGGCCTATACACGGGGAACGACGGCAGTCGCGGACACGATGCTAACGAAACTGCTCGGGGCGACGTCGCTGCAGCGAAAACCGGAACTGGTTGAGTACATCCGCAAGACGATCCACCAAGCGCCCGTGAGCGGCATTCTGGTGGACCTCATGGCTATGGCTGACCGGCCGAATTCCCTGACTCATCTCCGGACCATCACCTGCCCGACGCTGGTGGTGGTCGGCCAAGAAGACTTGACTACTCCCCTTGCCGACGCTGAGTTGATGGCGCGGGAAATCCCCGGGGCCCGGCTGGCCGTCATTCCAGCCGCCGGACACGTCAGTAATCGGGAACAGCCCGAGGTCTTTAACGATCTGCTGCGAGGGTTTGTCGAGGGACTACCGAAAACACCGGGTGCCTGAACCGACTAGTTTCCGTCTCGCACGCTACTGCCGCGAATCAACGTCAGGAACTCTTCTCGCGTCTGCTGCTGAGTCCGAAACACGCCGAGCATGGAACTGCTGACCGCTACCGTGTTCTGCTTCTCTACGCCTCGCATCATCATACAGAGGTGACGGGCCTCCATGACCACCGCCACGCCATGGGCATTCAACTTCTTCTTAAGCGTTTCGGCGATCTGCAGCGTCAACCGTTCCTGCACTTGCAGCCGCCGGCTAAACGCATCGACGACTCGTGGGATCTTGCTGAGACCCACGACTTTCTTGTTCGGCAGATATCCTACGTGGCATTTACCGAAGAACGGAAGCAGGTGATGCTCACACATGCTGAAGAAGTCGATATCCTTCACGATCACCATCTCATCGTACTCGATAGGAAAGAGCGCCCCGTTGAGCAGGTGATCGATATCCTGGCGATAGCCCTGCGTCATAAAACGCATGGCCTTGGCGACTCGCTTCGGGGTATTCAGTAGCCCGTTGCGGTCGGGATCCTCTCCCAACTCCACAAGGAGTTTCGTCATCAGTCCTTCAATCGGATCCTGACCGGATGCCTCGCCAACCAGCTTCCTCCGTCTGGCGCGGGAGCCGGAAACCACTTTAGCCATGCCTCACTCCCTCTTCTGCCCGCGCCTGCGTTGCAGACCCGGAATATTCGAAGTAGTTGTCTCTCGTCTCGATCACTCCCACCTTGACGAGCCTCCCCGCCGGCATCTCGTTTACGAGCAAATTCCAGATGAGCAAGACCAGGTTCTCACCGGTTGTGGTTTGACTCATAAACTCTGGATCCTGATTCAAATCCTGATGGTCGAAACGCTGCACCACAATTCGGTCGACCACGGTATCCAGCCTCGACACGTCCAACACCTGATGACTGCGTGGATCAATCTCACCCTTCACGGAGACGAACACCACGTAGTTATGCCCATGTCCGTTGGGGTTGTTGCACTTGCCGAAAATAGTGCGGTTGTCTTCCACGGACAAGTGATCAGTGTGCAGACGATGGGCGGCGCAAAACCTATACCGACGTGTGACGGTCGCCTGTGGCATCCGAACAATACCCCCGACAGATTGACACAACGAACAAGCCGGGAGGGCTGCCCGTTAGGAAGGGAGCCACTCCCGGCTTGATGGTTCACTCAACTCACAACATTCCGGCTCTGCCACCGGAAGTCTTACGCACTGAAGGAGCTGCCGCACCCGCAGGTGGTCTTCGCTTGCGGATTCTTGATGGAGAACCCAGATCCCTGCAAGCTATCGACATAGTCAACTTCCGCCCCCTGCAAGAGCGGCGCACTTTGGGAGTCCATGATGACCTTCACATCACCCTTTTCAATGACCGTGTCATCATCAGCCATTTTCGACTCGAACGCCATTCCATACTGGTAGCCATGGCATCCTCCACCGCGAACGTAAATCCGCAGGCCGACGACGTCTTTCTCCTCGGTCATGAGTTCCTTTATTTTCTGTTCGGCCAATTGCGTAATCGTTACCATCGTTGTTCCTCCTTCTGGTCTACGTGTTCGGCACGTTGTCTTACTTTACCATCTCGCGGGAACTTACGGAAGCCCGCCCCCTCTTTTCTCAACCTGGCCCGACGACGAGGACGTCGTTTGTGCCCACTTGGTCTCGGGGACTCTCACCACAACATCACCCAGCACCCGCGCCTGACACCCAAGCCGGTGCCACGACTCAGAAAGGGCTTCGCGATCCAACAAATCCTGTTCGTCAAAATCGATCTCAGACAGATTGTCCCCGCCCGTCTGGACCTCGACTCGACATGTCGTACACGACGCATTGCCGCCGCAATCATGATTCAGTTGGAAACCGAGCGCTTTGGCCGCCTCCAATAGGGTGAGGTTGGCGTCGACTTCCCCACTGCGTCCCTGGGGATGGAGAAAACTCACATGCGGCATGCCACGGCCTCTCTAGCTCTTCGCGCCAGCCCCGGTGTGTGCAGGCTGAAATGGACAGCGCTGCAGTCGAATGTGTTCTTCAAATTCATGCTGGAACAACCGGAGGCTGCTCTGCACCAACACCGCGGCGCCGGTGATGAGCGTACAATACCCTGTGCCCTTCACAAATCCGCAGAGTTGAAGGAGCGAATCCAGATCCTTCCTGCTGCCCTCACCCCGCTCGATCTTCTCCATCAGCGTCGCGAGGTTAATAGTCCCCATTCGGCAAGGGGGACATTGCCCACAGCTCTCCCCCTTGAAGAAATTGGAGTACTTCAGGGTTGCGGCCACCATGCAGGTCGCATCATCAATCACAATAGTTCCAGCCGAACCGAGCCCGGTCCCAGCCTTCTTAAGTGAATCGAAATCCATCGGCAGGTCCAATTGGTCGGCCGTCACCATTGAGAACGCCGGTCCTCCGGGGAACACGGCCTTGATCTTCCGTCCATTCGGAACGCCCCCGCCGCACGTCTCGATCAGGTCCCGAATCGTGACGCCCATCGGCATTTCATACACGCCAGGCCGATTGACCGAACCGCTGAGCGAGAAGAGCATGGTGCCGGGACATTTCTCCGTCCCCACCTCCGTAAACCATGCGGCTCCATTTTTCAAAATCTGCGGGATATTGCACAAGGTTTCAACATTATTGACCAGCGTCGGCTTACCGTACAGGCCGAAATCCGTGGGATAAAATGGCGGCTTCTGCCGGGGCATCGCCGGACGCCCTTGCATCGATTCAAGCATCGCCGTCTCTTCTCCCGCCACATAACTGCCGTGGCCGGAGAATACCTCCAGGTCCAAATCGACACCTGTGCCGAGAATATTCTTTCCCAACAGACCGCGCTCACGCGCCTGAGCAATGGCTTTCCTCAGATTCGCTTCTTCTTCCTCGTATTCATGGTTCACGTAGATATACGAGGCCTTGGCATTGACCGTTCGCGAGGCGATCAGACAGCCCTCGATCAATTGATGCGGAATATGTTTCAGGAGATGACGGTCCTTGAAGGTCCCTGGCTCATGTTCACCGGCGTTGCAGACGAAATACCGCTCCTGCACCCGATGATTGAGCACCTTGTCCCACTTAATACCGGTTGGGAAGCCCGCGCCGCCCCGCCCGCGCAGACCAGCTTTCTTGATTTCTCCGACCACGTCAGCCGGCGTGAGGTCCATCAGACACTTTCGCCATGCATCGTAGCCGCCGGTCTTGAGGTAGGGGTCGATTTCCCAGGGCGCCCCATCAAGTTTCTGCAATACCCGTGGTTGAGGTAGGGTCACGTTGTTCCCTTTCAGGGGTCACACCCCCCAGATGAGCAGGTCGCTACTATACGGCTGTGCTTCAAGAGCCGTCAAGCCACGTTCGCCCGATTAGGCCTCAATCTCAAGCAGTTAGGCCTGATGGACCTACCCCGACTCAGCCCAAAGACTCGCCGGCACCGGCGGGCAACTCCTGGAAAGAACGAAAGCAAGAAAAAGGGGACTGATCACCCTGTCGGATAACCAATCCCCTATATCCATCGAGCACCTTGCTACTTCAAATGGCTCCCTGCGCCCATGAAGAACAGCATCGGAATCGATAACAGGAAGTTGATCCGCGAAGCATACAAGGCGGTTTTACCCCACTGGGCCATCTCCGGCGGAGCCGGTGTGCCCTGTGCCGCTGCAGCCACCGCCGCAATCACTTTCTTCTGATTCGGCCAGATCACGCCATGCACATTTCCCATCATGATGATGCCGAGCAACCCACCGATGCCCAGCGCAATGGCCCCGGTGCCCCCCTTCGCATACAGGTAGCCGTAGAGGACGATACCCGCCAGCACCGTCACCGTAGCCCCATGTCGGAACCAATTCAGCGCCGCAGGCATCAGCTTTGGAATGACGATGTTCTTCGTCGGTCCGTCCAAGCTCTTGAGAAAGCCCGCATTGATCAGGTTGAAGAAATACAACAGTCCGATCCAGGTTATACCAGCCAAGAAATGAACCCAGCGAATGACCAGTCCAAACCAGTCGGCCTCGCCCGCGCCCACTCCCGCCATCCCCAGATAGACGACTATCAATCCGACAGCAAGCGCAAAGCCTGCGCCCAATGTCTGATACGGATCCTCGAGAAATTTCATACGCCCCCCAACTGTAACGGTTTACTGCCAACCACGTTCTCTACTGCAGGCTGCCGAGGCTTGTCAAGAAGAGGCACGCCTTGTTGCACCGAACCCTCTAGGCTAGGCCGTCATCAGCCGATCGACCACCCCACACAGCTCTCGCACCGCATCGGCGGAGGCCTGCAAGGCGATCCGTTCTTCGGTCGTCAGCTCATATTCGACGATGGATTCCCCTCCGGCTCGGCCCAACCTCACCGGCACACCGACAATGACGTCTTTCAACCCATATTCCCCTTCGCACAACATCGCACAGGGGAGCACACGCTTCTGGTCGTGCATGATCGCCTCGACCATATCAACCGCCGCGGCCGACGGCGCATAAAATGCGCTACCGGTCTTGAGCAGGCCCACGATCTCCGCCCCGCCGTCCTGGGTACGCTTGATCAACGCCGCGAGCCGCTCCTGAGACAACCGGTCGGTGATGGGCTTGCCAGCCACCGTCGTTTGCCGCACCAACGGTACCATCGTATCGCCGTGGCCGCCCAGCACCATGGCCTGCACATCCGTCCCGGGCACATCCAACTCCTCCGCGACGAATGACCGCAGTCGTGCCGTGTCCAGCACCCCGGCCATCCCGAGCACCCGTGATTTCGACAGCCCGCTGACCTGGCGTGCCACATGCACCATGGCATCCAAAGGATTGGTGACCAGCAGCAAAATGATATTCGGCGAACGCGACACCAACTCCTGCACGACCGATCTGACGATCTTGGCGTTCGTCGCCAGCAGTTCATCGCGGCTCATGCCGGGCTTGCGCGGAATCCCCGAGGTGATGACGGCGATGGACGACCCCTCGGTCTCCTCGTAATCGTTCGTCCCGACAACCCTGGTGCTGTAGCCGCAGACCGGGCCGGCCTGGGTAATATCCAAGGCCTTTCCCTGCGGAACCCCCGGAACAATGTCGACGAGCACGACATTGTACGCATCTTTCTCAGCCAACCGCTGCGCGACCGTTCCGCCGACATTTCCCGCACCCACTACCGTAATCTTTGGTCGTCCCATCATCCCACCTCGTGAAGCGTGAAACGTGAAGCGTCAGACGCAAAGTCTCCTTTGCACCCCCGTCGAGCCTTCACGCGTGTTCGTGCCCCGTCCAGCCGCCGACCTTGAAATTGATCGTGCAGACAAAATTATCCCCGTCATAAAAATTCACTTTGATTTTCTTTTTCCCATACGTCGTCGCGAGGAACTCCTCCGGCGTGTCCACCAATGCCTGATATCCACCCGGCGGATATTCGCCCAACTCATGAAACACCACAATCATACCGGCCTTCACTTCTTGCAGAAGCTTGGCTGTACAGCGAGGATAGATTTCCCAGAACTTCGCGTCGATCTCCTCCCGCGTTGGCTCCGGCCGTTCCTCACCGGGCTTGATGTCTCGATTCGCAAACTTGGCCTGACGCCGGACATAGGGATACTGATGTCCCGTGAACAGCTTATACAGCCAGGGTGGCACGGTCGGTCGTGGTGACTGCTCAGACATCGTGGCTTGCTCCAATATTCAAAACCCTTGGGGCGACCGGTCAAGCGGTCAACCGATGGTAAATCCTCGGAAGCTTCTCCGGCAACCCCTCCACACGATCAATGACCACGTACCGCACGTCTCCGTACATCCGCCGCAGATAGGGATCCGCCTGCTTGTCGATCGTAATACAGACCGGCTCAATGCCACAGGCGCGGGCTTCCCGAAGCGCCATACGCGTGTCTTCGAGCGCGTACTCGTCCTTATATCCGTCGTCCAGCGGGCGGCCGTCGCTGATGACGACCAGTAATCGCGTCTTGGCCTGGCACGCGAGCAGTTTACTCACGGCATGCCGGATCGCCGCCCCGTCACGATTCTGCTGGAGCGGGACAATGCCACCTAATTTGGCACCTGCGCGCCCGGTCACCGTCTCATCGAATCCTTTGATCACCGCAAAATCCACCTGATGCCGTCCCTGCCCCGAATACCCATACACAGCAAATTGATCGCCGATCGCGGTGAGCGCCTCGCATAACAACACCAACCCCTGCTTTTCAATATCGATGATCCGCCGCCCCTGTTCCACCTGTCGGCTGGTAGAGCCACTCAGATCGACCAGGAATGCGGCCGCCACCTCGCGCTCCCGCTTTTCCCGCCGCACATAGATCCGTTCCGATGGTTCAATGCCTGCTTTCAGATCGGCGAGCCGACCGACGAGGGCATCCATGTCCAGGTCTTCACCGTCTACCTGTCCGGGTACACGCCGAAGACCCGGGGGACGCAGACTCTCAAAATACCGTCTCAACACACGAACCGATCCGCGCTGAGCTGCCAAAGTTTCTTCGACAAACTCGATAGTCCCTTCGGCGGCTCCTCGCTCCAGCACGCGAGACCAGTTCATGCGGTAGTCCTGAATGGCGGCATCCCACTCGTGGTACCTCACCGCCTTGACCGCCCCGGCTCGTTCGTCTTGAGATTGTCGCCCCTCGCCCTCCACGGCCAGCATCTCCTCAACCATAGTGGGTGGGCGTTGCCCGGCAACCAACACGTCTTCCGACATCTGCTGCGAGCGCGCCGTGCCAGCGCCTGAGGATCCACCGGAATCGCCGGCCAACCCCGCGCCGCCCTCGCTGTCACCCTGGCCGGAAGCCGCACGATCCTCGGAATTCGAATCGGCTCGATCTCTGACCAGATTGGGATCCATCGCGCCGCGGTAGTCCCAGTTGTCCATGGGACGATAGGTATCGGAGAGATCCTCCGACGACTTGGGAGCAGGGATCAACTGTTCAGGCGCCTCCGCCTCATCCTGGGTAGGGATCGCCTCCCGACGAACTCTCAGCAACTCGTCCATCCGCACATACAGCCGGTCTGCCAAGCGCACCGCCTCCTCAGCACTCGCCTGCACATGCAAGATGGTCCGACAGAGTCCCCACAGTTCCTCGACTTCGCGTTTGACCGGATCAGGAATCGGAACGGGATCGGCCTCGGCTGTGGACAGGAGCAGTAACTGGTCGACGACCAATTCCCGCACCGTCATCCCATGCGCAAGCCCGCGGACACTCACCGCGTCTTTGGCAATCGATGCCAAATCCCCTTGCAAGCCGGGATATTCGGCCCGGAGTAGATACTCCACCCTGGCATCCTCAATGAGGGCCCAGAGATCGCGGATCAGACCGGGCTGAGGATACCGCGCGAACACATCCCCAAGGGTACGGGCTTCAAACGGGGCCTTGCGTCCATATCGTTTCGTGAGTTCCTCAGTCAGATCCCGCAAACGGGCCATGGACACATCGAATGTGCCGAACTCGAGATGCCCGGCCTCATGTGCGGCCATGACCATATAGAGGCGCGCATTCTCGTCATACGTCGGATAGCGCCTGACAATAGAGGGAAGTCCGATACTCCGACCGTCATCACTGACCGTTGCGCGAGTCATGAGCTGGGCCGACTCCAGTGCATGGGGCAGGTCGTGGATACGCACATCCCGGCCACAAAGTGCCTGCGCAAATAAACCGACACGCCGGGCGATCTGTCGAAGCGGCACGCCGCTCATCGCCTGTGACACGGCGCCCAATGCTTTCTCGGACTCCATGGCGAAGTATGCACGGCCGCCATCCAAGCTGAATTCCAACACCTCCATGCCGGAGGCAAACCAGGCCTGGAACTTTGCGACAGCCCCATCGCCCGATCCGATCAGAGCGACCAATTCAGGACAACGCCGGAGATAGGCCAGGGCGGTGTCGGCATCACGCTCCGCCACCAGCAACCCGTAGCGCAACACCTGGACCCGCCATTCGTCGTCCGGCAGCCCGCGAATGATCGACGGAGCCTCTGCCAACGCCGCAATGCCAGCCTCCGGCGAGCGCTCGGCCATCTGGGCGCCCAGTCGAATGGCATGATGGCGTTGCCCCTGGTCGGCGATATCGCGCAAGATGGCGGGACTCGTCCGAAAAAACTCCAACGCCCCCAAGTAGTCCGGCCTACCGAGGCTGTTCTCCACGATCAATTGCATCCCGAACCGCACCCACGGACGCACCAACTCCGGCGTCAACACAGGCGCAATTGAGGGAATTTGGCGGATATATTCCACGGCCAAGGCAAAATCCGTCTCCGCCAGTTCGCAGGCCAGATCCAGCCAGGTGGGCCAGTCGTCCGGCGGCAGCACGCCGATGACCTCCGGCGCGATCCGGATAAACTCCACCGCCACGTTGGCCTGCCGATCGGCAAGCTCCAGCCCTGCAGTCAGCACGACTCCTCGTTGCGACGGTTCGAGCAAACCCAGCAGGAGCGGACTTTCCTTGAAGAATCGCAGTGCCAAGGCCCCGGAGTCCGCGGCAAGCGCCACCCCCAAATCCAACCAGGACAACACCTCGGCAAGCAGTCTCCGGCGATGAAGCTCCGCTAAGGCGTCGATCGCGCCTCTGGCTGCCTTCGGGGCCTCCTCCGCGAGCTCCTCCAGCAACACCAACACCCCGTCCAACGTGTCAGGCCTGGAGGACGACCCGGCAATGGCGGCCACCAATGCCGCAGCAGAGTCCCGCCCAAGTTGGTCGGCAAGCAGGTCGAGAAGTTGTTGGGACGCGCGCCCAGACGCCATGGCTGAATAGTCCGTTGTAAGGGAAGTGGTGGATTGTAAAGGACACAATTTCGCTTGTAAACTGTGTCCGCAGCGGCAGGACCTATCAGTGACCGGCAGATGGTGACCTGGGCGAGAGAAACGCGGGGGACGGAATGGCTGAGCCAAGCAAAGAAAGTCTCGAGAAGATGTGGAAGTATGTCAAAGGCTTCGCTGAGAAGAGCGGCACGACCATGCACCCGAATCAGGCGGTAACCAATGCCGTCGTCCTGGGATTGGCCGCCAACATCGATGAGTTAGGCAAGCCGCTCTGCCCCTGCAACTTCTACCCCGACAAGCAAGCCGAAGCCAAGTTGCGGCGCTGGATGTGCGCCTGCGACGAAATGCAGATCTATAAATACTGCCATTGCCTGCTCTTCGTGAACGAGGAGGGACTGCCGATTACCGAGTACCTGCCCGAGGACCACGAAGGACGCCAGTGTTATGGTCTTGTCCCGGATCCGACCCCCGGCAAGGGCCGGGCGCTCCGTCACAAGGCGCTACCCATGGCGACACAGGATGCGCCGCCTGCCTCGCCCACGGAACCAACGGCCTAAGCGTGCGAAGCGCCTGGAGACGACAGTGGCGTGGAAAGGTGCCCTCCCCTATTCTCTGGTTCCTGTTAGCCCTCCTCTCCATCACCACGTCCGGCTGTCTCCGCACGATGGAGGCCATCGACCCGCGATCGTTGCCGGTCACCAGCTTCTCTGCGCGACAGCTCCATGCCCATGTGTCCTTCCTGGCTAGTCCTGAACTGGCCGGCCGCCAACCCGGCAGCGTCGGCAACCGCCTGGCTGCGCACTACCTCGAAGAGCAGTTCCGTACCGTCGGACTGCAGCCGCTCCCCTCGCTCAGCGGCTATCGGCAGACCATTTCAAAACAGATGGGCGACAACATCATCGGGGCCATCCCTCCGGTTGACCACGCCGGCACCACACGTTGGATTGTGATCGGCGCCCATTATGATCACCTGGGTTATCCCTTCCTTGGAGCCGACGACAACGCCTCCTCCATCGCCATTCTGCTCGAAACAGCCCGAGGCCTGACCACCGCCTCCCGGTACGGTATCCTGTTCGTGGCGTTCAACAGCGAAGAGTCGCCCTACTTCGGCACCGCCGAGATGGGATCGCAATTCCTGTTTCATCACCTGCCGCCGGAGATCGGTACTGCGGACAATCTTCACGCTGTGATCATCATGGACCTGATGGGAGGCGTGCACTGGGCACCGCTCAAGCAAGCGATCTTTGCCACAGGCGCCGAAAAAAGTCCGGAATTCTACAGGCAGGTGACACGCACGTCGGTTCCTTCCCTCACCGTGCTCCCGGTCGGGATCCACCTCGTCGAGGAAATCCCCGATCGCGGGCACAAGGCTTTCAGCGACTATGACGTGTTTCGCAACCACGGAGTGCCGTTCCTGTTTCTGTCCGCAGCGCGCTCACCTCGTTACCACACGGCGGGCGATGTGGCCAGTACGCTTAACTACGAACGAATGGCCGCCACCGTTGAGTGGTTGCGACAACTCATGGCGCATATGGAACAGGACGAAACCCTCTATACCTTTCATCCCCAACGGGTAGAGTTTGCCGATGAAGTCGCAGCGTTTCGCGGGATCGTGGAACAGGCGATTCACGAAGACTCGCTCATACCCGGCACCTCACGTTGGTCGTTACGGAAATTGAGGCAGGATATCGAATGGATGCGCGAGTTGGATGGATCGGCGCCCACGCGCCACCAGTTGGAACGGCTGGAACGGATTTCTATTCGGGTGCAATGCCTGATCGCCGATTATTCGGGCTGCTTCACCTTCTAAGCACACCGGGCCTCAAAACTACCCCCTTCCTGCTCATTGCCACCCCTGGGTCTCATACCCCTTCTCATTCAGGCAACGTTCGACGTACGCTGCATACTCCTGCCGTGGCTGGAGTGGCTTGTACGTGCCAGCCAGGAGGCCCAATACGGTACCGACCGCACCCCCCGCGGCTGCCCCGATGGCAATGCCGGTAGGCCCGCCGATCAAGCCGGCAGAGGCCCCCACCGCCGCCCCGCCGATGAGGCCCAAAGTGGCACCGGCACCGGCGTTCCCGCTGCGGTTCGTCCCGTGCTCTATCCCGGACCGCTCCGCCTTCAGCCCGCACACGGCCGCCTCACGTTCCGCCTGATCTTTGCCGTGTAACTCCAGATACGTGGTCGACTTGAGAATCGGCTCCGGGCCGGCGCAAGCCACGAGGGCCAGAATCATGATGGCGCTGATGACGTGAACGCCGTTTTGCCGGATCAGGTTGCATCCGCGAGCGAGCTGCGTTCCACCGGCTGCCACGTCATCGTGCATAGGACCTCCTTTCCACCTCCCTCACGATTCCAGCCAGTCCGTCCGCTTCGCGGCTCATGAGAGGTGGAGTTGTGCGCGCACCTGTTCGGCTGAGCGACCCCTGACCAGGACTCGTTTCTGCCGACTCCCTGCCCCGCTCAGAATGGCCACCGCACTCGGCGGAAGGCCGCATCGCTTGGCGAGAAAGCGGCACAACTCTTCGTTCGCCGCCCCGTCGGACGGCGGCGCGGCCACCCGAATCTTCACCGCGTCACCATGGACTCCGATGCATTCAGTACGCGAAGCTTTTGGCTGGACATGCACCGCGATGACGGCGCCCTCGGGAGTGGAGCGAACGATCTCGGTTCCTGATGGAATTCGGCGTTGGCGCTGGGGATCTGCGCTGTTCACACGTTGCCTGCGGACAACCGGCCAGAACCGGCCACTGGCTTAGAACACCGCTTTCACCACTTCGACGATGCTGCGCAACATGTCCGGATCATCGGTGATCGGACGAGCCAGGGCCACATCGCAGGCGCGCTCAGCCGGCACCCCCTGCTTGATCAGGGTCGCAGCGTAGATCAGCAGCCTGGTGCTGACGCCCTCTTCGAGGCCGTGATTCTTCAGATTGCGGACTTTCTCGGCAATCTTTACGAGCCGTTGCGCAATCTCCGCACTCACCCCTGCCTCGTGCGCCACAACCTGAGCCTCGATCGCGGACACCGGATAGTCGAACTCGATGGCCATGAAGCGTTGTTTGGTGCTTTGCTTGAGATCTTTCAGAATGCTTTGGTAGCCGGGGTTGTATGAGATGACCAGCATGAAGTCATCGACCGCCTCGATCACCTGCCCTTTTTTTTCGATCGGCAGGAGCCGTCGATCGTCGCTCAGCGGATGGATGATGACGGTGGTGTCTTTACGGGCCTCGACAATCTCGTCCAGATAGACAATCGCCCCCTGCTTCACCCCAAGCGTGAGCGGACCGTCCATCCACACCGTCTCCTGGCCTTTCAAGAGGTAGCGTCCGACGAGATCGGACGCGGTCAGATCTTCGTGGCAAGCCACGGTAATAAGCGGGCGCCCCAACCGATAGGCCATGTGTTGGACGAATCGCGTTTTCCCGCAACCCGTCGGCCCCTTGAGCATGACCGGCATCCGGCTCTTGGCGGCGATGGTAAAGAGCCCCACTTCACCCCGCACGTCGGCGTAAAAGGGTTCCTGTGCGATCCGGTATCTGTCGATGTCCTGTTCGTGCCCCTTCGAAACCGTCGCCGTTCGCCCCTCGTTCATCGCCACACCCCTACATTGAATTGAGCCAGCCGCATGGTGCGCCACGATAAACGGAAACCGGCAGGAAGTTCAAGCGACCGGCTGGATGCCGTGCCGCGCGACGCAAGCATCGCCCACGCCATCAGCCGACCTTCGAGCCGTCCAACACTTCTCGAACTTTTTGGGCCAGTGTCGTCGGCGTGAAGGGCTTCTGCAGAAAGGAATGTTCGGTATCGATGCCACCCTTGGAAAAAGCCGGATGATCCGGATAGCCGGACATGTAGAGCACCTTGACCTCCGGGCGAACGGTCGCGAGCTTTTCCGCGACTTCAGGACCGCTCATTTGGGGCATCACGACGTCCGTCAGGAGCAAATGAATCGGCCCCGCATGTTTGGCGCCGGTGAGCAAGGCCTCGATGCCATGCCGAGCCTCCAGCACCGTATACCCATGGAGCCGCAGTGTCTCGTTGACCAAGCGCCGCACCCCAGGCTCATCCTCCACCAACAATACGGTCTCCCGCCCACGCACGGAGTCACCGCCGACGGCGACGGATTCGGTCTCCGGACTCGCAGCTTCCACCCTGGGGAAGAAAATTTTGAAGGTCGCGCCGCGGCCCGGCTTACTCTCCACCTCGATAAAACCACCGCTCTGCTTGACGATCCCATAGACGGTCGACAACCCAAGTCCGGTTCCCTTCCCCTTTTCCTTCGTGGTGAAAAACGGCTCGAACACATGCGACTGCGTGTCCTCGTCCATTCCATGCCCGGTGTCGCGCACAATCAGTGCGATATAGGAGCCGGGCTCGGCGCCCATCGGCGGGCGATTGCGGCGCGGGCCGAATTGCACATTCGCCGTTTCCACGGTCAAACGGCCCCCGTTCGGCATGGCATCGCGCGCGTTGACGGCCAGATTCATGATGACCTGCTCGACCTGACCGGGATCCGCCTTCACCTGCCCTAAACCGGGATCCAACACCGTGCAGAGCTCCACGATATCCTCACCCAACAATCGCCTGAGCATGCCTTCCATGTTGTGGATCACGGAATTCAGATCCAACACCTTCGGCGCAATAAACTGTCGTCGGCTGAAAGCCAACAACTGCCCCGTCAGGCCGGACGCGCGATCCGCCGCCTTCTTGACCTCTTCCAACTCTTTCCGGAATCCATCGGCGGGCGAAAGCCGGCTCAGCACCAGCTCGCTGTACCCTCGGATGACGGTCAGCATGTTGTTGAAGTCGTGAGCGACCCCGCCGGCCAGCCGCCCGACGGCCTCCATTTTCTGCGACTGCTGAAGCTGAGCCTCCGTGCGACGCAACGCTTCCTCCGCCCGGGCTCGATCGCCGAACTGGCCGATCTTGAGCCCCACATCGGCCACCATCTTCAACAACTGCTCATCCGGCTGTTTGATTTCCCGCCGGAACAACTCGATGACGCCCTCCACCTCCGTGCCGACCCGCACGGGAAATCCGAACGCGCCGTGCAGGCCTACTCGGGAAGCCGCGGCGGCGCGCGGGAAATTCGCCTCTTGCACCACATCCTTGATCCAGGTGGGCTCACCCGCCTGCCAAATCCGCCCCGGTAGCCCATGGCCGATCGGGAAGGTATGCTGCCAGGTTTCCAACACAAATTCTTCGGCATTCAACCCCGGGGCTTGCCACACATCCAGACACCGCAGCACACTGCCCTGCCGGTCCAGTCGCCAAAAAATACCCAGTTCCCACTCCAAACTTTCACAAATCGCCTGCAGAATCTTCGGACCGGCTTCCTCCAGCGTCCGAGACTCGGCCAACACGCGCGTGACGGCATATTGGGACGCCAACTGGCGCTCCGTCCGCTTGCGCGCCGTAATGTCTCGGATGAAGGCGCTGAAGATGTAGGCGTCACCCAGCCTGGCCGGTGAAATAGTAATTTCCACGGGGAATTCGTGCCCATCGCGATGCGTGCCCATCATCTCGATACGGCGATTGAGGAGCGCGCCTTGCCCGGTCTCCAGGAAATGGCGCAACCCACGCTCGTGTGCTTCTCTGTCACGGCCGGGCACCACGGTCTCAGATACCCGCCGACCGAGAGCTTCCTCCCGTTCCCAGCCGAAAATGTTGACGGCCTGGGCATTCCAGTCGGTAATGATGCCGCCTGCGTCCATGGAAATGACGGCGTCCAGCGCCGTGTCGACGATGACCCGATTGCGCTCCTGGCTTTGCAAGAGCGCGGCCTCGGCGGCCCGCGCCCATTCACTCTCCTGCTGCGCCTGCCGATGCTGATCGCGCAATCGCCCGGTTGCCCAGAGCAGCAGCCCCACCATCGGGATCCAGACCACCGCACCGGCGATGCCGAGTTTCCACATCATCGCCCGAATCGGCAAAAGGATCACATCGCGATCGATCCGCAGCAAAATGGTCCACTGCAAGCCCGAGTACTCACCATACCCCTTGGTCTGCGAATATCCCGTGACCACCGGCACGCGCCGGCGCAGGTGCATTTCCTCGACATACCCGGCTTTACCCGAGCTACTCAACAGCACCGAGGGCAAGCCCTTTTCGCGCAAGTTGGTTCGTTCCACACTGTCCGACGCCGAATCCACAAACACCATTCCGGCCTTGGTCAAGAACTGATACTCGAACGGTCCGGCCACCCCGTCGGTCTGCTGGATTTCGCGCACCGTTTCGATGAGCACATCTTCCAGCATCGGCAGGCCGATGCGACTCGTGACCGCACCGAGAAACTGGCCGTTCACACTGATGATGGGAGCCGTGAACGCGATCGACTCGATTTTATGATTCGATTCATGCACCTCGACTTCATCGACCTGCACCGTGCCGGTTTGGCGCACACGGCCGAACCATCCACTTCGGCCATAATCCTGCCCGATCGTTGAGGAATCCGTCGACGCCACCATGCGTCCCTGCGAATCGGTCACCCCAAGCCAGAGATAGACCGGCGCGTAGGTTTCTTTCCTCCACTGCAGATATTCATTCATGAATTTCTTGTCCGAGGCACGATCGGAGAGGGCTCTGGCCATCATGCGCACATCGGCATGGCGTTCAAAGAGCAACCGGTCCAGTTTGTCCGCAATCTCGGCCGAGGCGAGGGTGAGATTTTCGCCGGTCGCCTCCACCATGCGCACCTCGATCGAGCGCAGCATGACGACCCCGATCACAAACGCCACAATCGTCATCCCGACGATCAGCACGGGCAACCAAGGGTAGGAACGGCGTGAAGACAGGGGGGCAGAAGAGGCGGTCATCGTCGGGGCTCCGTCACAGTGTGATTCGGCAACAATCTCGCGGGACGATACCAGTGCTTGGCACGAGCCAGACTCGGGAGTCCGGAATCATCCATGGTATTGATCCACCATGCCCCTTTGTTGCGAGCTTGGCGACAGAATTCACGAAATATGAAGGGCCCAGCCCCCACCATATCCCGATCCGCCACTTCCAGCAAGATACAGAACACCGACTGGTTCAGCCACAGACCCAGCGTGTACGCCCGGATGCGCCCTCCCACTCGAACGACCGCTCCGGTTAAACCCAATTCCTCATATCCAGACAAGGCTGCCTCATGAGCTCCTGCGGCGTCCTCCAATAGAGCCTGAGCCCAATCGTCCGTGCCGGCTCGCTGCTTCTGCTCGCCCCATTCACGAAAGAGACTCAGACAGGCCGGTTGATCGCGCAGGTCGTAGGGTTCGAACACCCCGCCATGTTCACGCACAAACCGGTTACAGGCCGCCCGGGGCGACCGGTACGCATCTCCGGCAAGGTCAGCCAAATCCTCAGCCGCATACAGATAGTCCGGCTCTCCGGCCGTCACCACGTATCCTGCGGCCTGCAGTTCCTCGACGAAAGCCTCGGGAACATTGTCTATCCTCGTGACTGAGGAAGATCCGTTTCGTTCGCGCATGAAACGGAACGCCCCAGCCACAGGATCAGCGAGTGGGCCCTTTCCCAGCGGGGGCAGGACCATGAAGATCCCGTCAGGGGAATCGGCAAACAGACACAGATGCCCGTGTAGATCGGCCCAGAAGTAGGTCAGGCGATGTCGCCAGATGTAATGAAAGGCGAACGAGGCAGCGGCAAGAGGCAACGTCTGAAAACCGGGACTCTCTGCCAGCGCAGACTCCAACCGCCGTCGATCCTCAATCGTCAGAGTCTGCGTGCGTACCGGCAACCTGTCCTGTCGGAGGCGTTCGGTCAGTCGCGCCAAGGGGCGGAGCACAATCACATCATCCTGAAATCGTCCGATGAGCCTGGGATACCGAACCAGCGTCTCCAGAATCGCCTCCTCCTCGATCCACCGAGCTACGGCTTCCGCAGCCTGCCCAATCGGCGCAGACGACAGCTCGCGCATATAGGGGCACTTCGTATCCCAACCGAGCAGGACCTCGGTGCGCGAGGCATCCCACATCAGCGCGAATGGGTAGAGCCGACAGTCAAGCGGGCGCACCTCATACATACGGCACTGGAAAGTCGCGGGATCGAATGCCGGGCACAGGTAGCCCTCCTCCGAGGGATGGGGCACCAACTCGATTTGCGACCCCTCAGGATCCGGAAACATGGCGGGCGCGACACCAGCCGTCACTGCCGAGCGAATTTCGTCGGCCGTAAAAAAAGGCCGCAGAAAACTGTCCGCCTCGGGGAATCGGCAGCAGACATCACAGTGAAGACAGGCCGTGCTCGGCACGATCTGCAGGAGAGGCTGACCAACGGGCCGCGGGGGAATCGCCGCGGAGACATGAACGAATGGACTCGCCATGGGCTGTGGCGGCATTGTAACACTAACCCGCGACGTGTCCTACTGCTCGAATACTTATGTCGAACCCTGCCCTCCCCAAACAGAGCGCACCGAGTCCCATCCGCGCGGCGACTTGTACCGGTGTCGGAGGCCGTGGTACGATTTACACCACCTCGAATCCAACTGCGAGTGCGCTGCGAGCATCGAGGACATTGCATTGGCACTGGCACAACTTTCACGTGAGCCATTGAACTCCGACGAAGCCCGCCGACGTTGTCTCGCAATCCGTGATGCGCTCGTTCATGCCGGTATTTACGGCCCGGCCGACACGGGACAAACTGCCACGCCCCCCGGCTCGATACCCCAACCCCTGCGGTTTCGCCTGGCGCCGACGGCCTTTTCTCTGCCCCCCTCCGATGTGAGCATATTCCAGCAACTCGGCCAGGACTTGCTGGCTTTCTACAAAGCGCTCAATCGCTTGTACCAGGACAGTGTTCGCGGCGTACAACCGTCCTGGGTCGCAACCTATCTTGACCAGGGCAAGCCGGAAGCCCTGATCACCTACAGCCGCATGAACCGCTTTCGCAACCTGCTTCCCGGCATCATTCGACCGGACGTCATCCCGACCGCCGAAGGGATGGTCATCACCGAGCTGGACTCGGTTCCTGGCGGGATTGGACTCACGGCTTGCTTGACCCGGGCGTACGACGACCTTCTCCGGCTCGATCCGCCGCCCACCGACAGGCTGCCGGACCGCTCCGCCCTGATTGCCGGGCGCGACGGCATGCTGCAGGGATTTTCCGCCATGCTCCGCGCCCAACAAGGCGAGCAGGAGGGCTGCCTGGCGATCGTGGTCTCGGATGAGGCCAAGGAATACCGGCGCGAGATGGAATGGATGGCGGATCGACTGCGCGAGATCGGGCACCAAGCCTTCTGTGTCGAGCCTCGAGCCGTGCAGTTCACGGAGGATGGCTTGTTCCTCCAACACGACTCCCAATCACGGAGAATCGGACTCCTCTATCGCTTTTTCGAACTCTTCGACCTCAAAAACATCCCCAAATCCGAGCTCATGATGTACGCCGCGAAGAAGGGACTGGTGGCCGTCACGCCACCTTACAAACCGGCACTTGAGGAGAAGCTGGCCTTCGGCCTGTTCCACCATCCGGAGTTGGCCGCGTTTTGGGGACAGGCTCTGTCCGCCGACCTCATGTCCAGATTGCACCGGCTGTTGCCTCGAACCTGGATTCTCGACCCTCGTCCGATCCCCCCGACAGCGATCATTCCACGCCTCACGATCAGTGGACGCCCGCTCTCGGACTTTCGCCGTCTGGCACAAACCACTCAGAAGGAACGGCAGCTGGTGATCAAGCCCTCAGGATTTTCGGAATTGGCCTGGGGCAGCCGAGGGGTTTCCATCGGACACGACCTGCCGCAAGGCGAATGGGCCGCCGCCTTAGAGCAGGCACTCCAGGCATTTCCGACAACGCCCTACGTCCTGCAGGAATTTCACAAAGGCCGCTTGTTCGAGTCAGCGTATTTTGACGAGCGAAGCGATGCGGTGGTGCCGATCTCCGGGAGAGTGCGTCTGTCTCCCTACTATTTTATCGTCGGCGACAAGGCCGAGCTCGGCGGGATCCTGGCCACGCTCTGCCCCGCCAACAAGAAAATCATCCATGGCATGGTCGATGCGATCATGGCACCATGCGCCCTCAGCCCGGAGGTACCGGCCGCATGACCAATGAGAGAGGCAGCATGAAACGGCTGTCTGCACAGATAACCGACCCCCTGTTTTCATCGTAGGTACTCATGGCCCTCACACTGTATCATGTCCAATGGTGTCCTGATTGCGCGATCGTCCGGGACCGTCTTGAGGAACTCAACGTGCCGTACGAGGGCGTGATCGTTCCGGATTTTCGTCCCATGCGCCGTCAAGTCTATGACATCTCCGGACAATATTACGTACCGGTGCTGAAAGACGGGGACACCATCCTGACGGAAACTCACGATATTCTCGCCCATCTGGACACCCACTACGACAAGGCGCAACCGTGAGGAGATCGAGTATCCCTGCACCGGGAACGCCCCAAAGCAGAGCAAGCACGAGATGCCACGGACAGACGAGGCGTTGCACGGCTCCCGATAGCGGTCCGGCATCAGCGAAAGGATAGACCAGTGGAGGATTGGAGACGCATTCTGGCCGACAGTGTGGTGAAGCCGAAGGATTTAGCCGAGCGGCTCGGAGTCGACCCGAAAGAGATTGAGAACATCGTGGGGGACTACCCCATGCGGATTACACCCACCGTGTTGGGTACCATCAAAGAGAAAGGGGACGCGATTTGGAAACAGGTCGTCCCCGATCGCGCGGAACTGGCCGATGCCGACGCCGAGGACGATCCGCTCGAAGAAGACCTCATGAGCCCCGTCCCGCATCTGGTCCATCGTTACCCCGATCGCGTTCTGCTCATGGTCACCAACCAATGTCCGATCTATTGCCGTTTCTGCACGAGAAAGCGGCTGGTGGGCAAACCGGGATTCCTGAAAAAGGGCGAACTCGACCGGGCCATTGCCTACCTGCGGGAGCACCAGGAGGTGCGGGATGTCATTCTGTCCGGAGGAGATCCGCTGCTGCTGCCGGATCATCTTCTGGAGCGAATCTTGAAATCGCTACGCACGATTCCGCACCTGGAAGTGATTCGAATCGGCACGAGGGTGCCCGGCAGCCTGCCCGAACGCATCACGCCCAGACTTTGCGAGATCATCAAGAAGTATCATCCGTTCTATATGAACCTGCACTTCAACCATCCTGATGAACTGACCCCTGAGGTCAAACGCGCCTGCGGCATGTTGGCCGACGCCGGGGTTCCCCTGGGCGCACAGACTGTGTTACTCAAGGGGGTGAACGACGATCCCGAAATCATGAAACGGCTGATGCACCAGTTGCTGTTGGCGCGGGTCAAACCGTATTACTTGTACCAGGCTGATCTCACTAAGGGGACGAACCATTTCCGGACATCGGTCGAAACCGGCCTGCGGATCATCAAGGCCTTGCAAGGACATACGAGCGGCATGGCCGTTCCGCACTTTGTCATCGATGCGCCCGGCGGCGGAGGAAAGATCCCGTTACTCCCCGGAGATTACTTGGTCAACCTGGACGACGACAGCGCGGTGCTGAGAAACTACGAAAATAACACCTACCACTACCCCCAGCCCGGCTCCGCACACGGGCGCGAGTTACCGATGGTCGGCGCACACCCTTCCTGGGGCACGACGGTCAATGGGTGTGACGGAGGGAGCGACCACCTGTGAAACGGGCCCGGGCCTCGAAGGGAATTCTGCCCTATCAACATATTGTCCAGCTGATCGGAACCGGCGCCATCAGATCGGACGCCCCGATCGAAAACCGGCAGATCCAGCCTGCCAGCCTCGACTTGCGTCTGGGCAAGAAAGCCTATCGGCTGATCAGCAGCTTTCTGCCCGAGTTGTCGGCCATCAGCAGCCGGCTCAATGTGCTCGATTTCTATCAATCCGATCTCGTCATGTACGAGATGAACCTGACCCAAGGCGCGATCCTCGAAAAAGGCCACGTCTATCTGGTGCCGCTGCTGGAACAGCTGGATCTCCCTGCGGCACTTCGTGCTCGGGCAAACCCTAAAAGCACGACGGGACGACTGGACGTCTTCACCCGTGTGGTGACCGACTTGAACGCGGGCTTCGATGAGATCCGGGCCGGGTATCGAGGCCCGCTGTATTTGGAAGTCGTCCCCCGTTCGTTCGCCATCAAAGTACGCACCGGCGACTCGTTGAATCAAATCCGTTTCGTCCGTGGCGATGCCACGGTCTCTGACGCCGCCCTGCAAAAACTGCATACCACCGACCCGCTCCTCTATCACAACGCCTCCCCCCCGAAGGCGCTGCCCCAACGGGAATTCCGTACCGAGCGTGGCCTGTTCCTGCGGATCGACCTGACCGGGAGCGCGCGGGAGGACGCAGTCATCGGATACCGGGCGAAGAAAAACAGCCACGTCATCGACCTGGCGAAAATCGGGCACTATGCGGCACTCGACTTCTGGGAGCCCCTAAAACGACACCGGCACGACAGTCTCCTTTTGGAGCCGGAAGAATTTTATATTCTGGCCTCGAAGGAGCGGATCCGGGTCCCGCCCGGATACGCCGCTGAAATGGTGGCCTATGAGGCAGCCTGTGGGGAGCTCCGCACCCATTACGCCGGGTTCTTCGATCCCGGGTTCGGGTATGGGGACGGCAAGATGCGCGGAACCCAAGTGGTCTTGGAGGTGCGCCCCCATGACGTCCCGTTCCTCATTCACGACGGGCAAACCTTCTTCAAAGTAGTGTATGATCAGATGTTGACAGTGCCGACACAGGTATATGGCACGGCACTCGGCTCGTCATACCAACGGCAAGCCCTCACCCTCAGCAAGCATTTTAAGGCCTGATCATGGCGCCACCGAGCGATCTTCCCGAATTGTCGACACGTCCGTCCAGACCCCACTCGAACCAGGGGCGATCGGACGAAGAAAGCCATTCCGATCGGCAGGCCCATGTCATCGGGATGATGGTGGGCACGGCCCTGATGTTCATCGGCTTTCTCGACGTGTTTCTGTCGATCAGCGGTGGATTCGAAATCAACGTCGTGCCCCTGTTGATCTACTTCAGCGGCATCGCGGTCTGGGCAAATGCCGTGGTGGAAAACCCCACGGTCCGCTATTCCCTCATGGCAGGCTCCGTCCTGATCAGTCTGGCCTTTTTCCATTACGGCGAGGTGCTGTTCTGGCACAAACAAGTCGTCTTCTGGTCCACCGTCGCGGTGGTGATGTACTTTATGTTCAAAGATACGAAGCCGATGACCTGAATGGTCCCTTGTGGTGCCTCCGCCCACACGCACCCTCTCCATCCGATGACCATCGCCGTCATCATCCCGGTTCTGAACGAAGCCCGTTGCATCGGACAGACGCTCTCCCACACCGCGCCCCTCGGATTCGACGACCTCATCATCGTCGACGGCGGCAGTCGCGATGCGACCTGCGCGATCGTCGAATCACTGGCCGGCCCAGGCCTCGCTTCCTCGGAGCATAACCCGGCCTCATTCACCCACTCCCCCATTCGCCTGCTGACGTCGCCGCCCGGACGCGCGCGCCAACTCAATGCAGGGGCCGCCGCTACCCATTGTGACGCCCTCCTCTTCCTGCATGCCGATACACGGCTTCCGTCGAATGCCAGACAGGCCGTCTCAACCACTCTATCCGACCGGGCCTTCGTCGGCGGGCGATTCGATGTGCGCTTTGACTCCTCCTGCCTCACGGCGAGTGTTGTCGCCAACCTCATGAACCTACGATCCCGCCTCAGCGGCATTGCCACCGGCGATCAGGCCATTTTCGTGCGGCGCGACGTCTTCGAGCGCATCGGACGGTTTGCCGATATTCCCCTGATGGAAGATATCGAGTTCACGCGGCGGCTGAAACGAGCCGGGGAGGTCATGCCCCTGCAGGATACCGTCGTGACCGCCTTTCGCCGTTGGGAGCAACAGGGCCCGCTGCGCACAATTCTGTTGATGTGGACCCTTCGCTTCCTGTACTGGATCGGCATGAGCCCGCATCGACTCGAACATTTCTACAGGATGGTAAGATAGATCCATGACTGCACGCCCCTCGGACCGTCGGCCCCCCGCTTCGACGGCCCTCGTGATCTTTGCGAAAGCACCCATACCGGGACACGTAAAAACCAGACTCTGCCCCGTCCTGACCGAAGACGAAGCCGCAACGCTGCACGGCAGTTTTGTGCTGGATACGCTCGAACGGACAAAGGCCGCCGTCGCCAAGTTCAAACTTCCAGTCGATCGCTACCTGGCTTGCGCCCCGTCCAGCACCCACGTCTTTTTCAGAATCATGGAAGCCCGCCACGGTGTCACTCTCTTGGACCAAGAGGGCGAGGACCTTGGAAGGCGGATGCAACAGGCCTTCGCTGCCCTGTTTGCCCGTGGCTACCGGCAGGTCTGCTTAGTGGGCACCGACGTCCCCTCACTGCCCTTGACCCACTACCGCGACGCCGTCGAATCGCTCGCTCGCCATGATCTGGTCCTGGGTCCCGCACAGGACGGCGGCTACTACCTGATCGGGATGACGACGCCCCATCCCCGGCTGTTCGAGGGCATTCCCTGGTCGACGGATCAGGTGTCGGCGCTCACGCAACAGAAGGCGAAGGCAAGCGGACTGAACCTCGCGCTCCTGCCGATCTGGCGCGACGTCGATACCGTCGACGACCTTCAGCACCTCATCGTCGACTGCGCGGCGGACAAGACACGCCCCAAACAGGAACGCGTCTATTCGATGCGAACCGCGGGCGCCCTGGAATTACTTGCCAAACGGCTTCGCACACGCCAACCATAAGGGAGCCTCCATGCCTCACAACGTTGCCCTCATCACCGGCGGAGCCAAAGGCATCGGCCGCGCCATCGCACTGGATCTTGCCGGCCAAGGCTGGTCTGTTGCCATTTGTTACCGCACCAGCGCCGCCGCCGCACAGGAGACCAGCGACGCAATTGCGGCCCATGGCGGCCAAGCCCTGGCCGTGCAATGCGACGTCGCAGACCCGTCAGCGGCACAGCGACTGGTTACGCAGGTGGAAACAGAGTGGGGACGGATTGATGCGCTGATCAATGGAGCCGGCCCCTATCACCGTGTGAACCTCTTTGATGAGACCACGGTAGGCTGGCGGGAGATGTTCGACGGTAACCTCCACCCGATTTTTTACCTCGGGCAAGCCGTCGCACCGGGAATGAAAGCACGCAGACACGGACGGATCATCAATTTCAGCATGGCCAATGCGGACCAAATGGTGGCTCAACCGGAGGTGACCGGGCACTATATCGCCAAGGCCGGGGTCCTGATCCTCACCCGCACCCTGGCAAAATTGCTCGCGCCTTACGGGATCACCGTCAACGCCATTTCTCCTGGGTTCATCGATTCAGGGAGCGCGCCACCGGAAGAGCTCGCGGGCGTGGTTAAACGAATTCCTGCCGGATACGTGGGAAGCGTGGGGGATACGGTCGGCGCCGTCCGATACTTACTGAGCGAGGAGGCGCGCTATGTGAACGGCGCCAATCTTCATCTGAGCGGGGGGTGGGGTATTTGACCGCGCAGAACCGTCATTTCGCGAAGAAAAGGATGGCCGCAATGAGCGCTGCCATGGCATAACTCTTGGGGTCCTTCACGGCAAAGACCACGGGATCGTCGTCCATCCGGTTTCGATAGGCCAGCATCCAGACCCGGCTGATCCAATACAACATTACCGGGCACACCAGCCACAACACATCGGCATGTGTGTACAACAGGAGCACTTCTTTACTGCTGATATACAGCGCCAAGACCAACACCGCCAGAAGTCCGCTGGCTGTCCCGATACTCGACACATGCTCCACGTCGGTCACCCAGTAGCCGCGCCCAGGCAATCCTTCCCCTTCGGCTTGGCTCATGAGGCGCAACTCGGTGAACCGCTTCACCAACGCCAGGCTCAGGAACAGAAACAACGAGAACGTCAACAACCAATGCGACGGCGGGACACCGGTCGCAGCTCCGCCGCCGTAGACGCGCACCGTGTACAGCTGCGCCAGGATGATGACATCCAGGAGCACGAATTGCTTCAGATACAACGAGTAGGCGGTGGTCAGCACCAAGTACCCAGCTAGTACGAGCCAAAACAAGCGGGGCAGCGCAAAGGCCAGGAGGATCCCCCCGAGAAGACAGGCAGCGGCCAGGGCCAGGCCGAAGGGGATCGAGAGACTGCCGGACGCAAACGGACGGTTTCGTTTTCGGGGATGCCGGCGATCGGATTCCAGATCGAGACAATCGTTGACGATATACACCGAGGATGCACACAAACTGAAGGAGAAGAAAGCAAGCCCTGCCTGCAGCAGCAACCGGCCATTGGTGAGTTGGTGTGACGCAAGCACCGGCACGAACACCAACACATTCTTTGCCCACTGATGAACCCGCAGCGCTTTGGCAACCTGCTTCACCCATGTCACCGGCGTGCTGAACACACGGCTGACCGTCGTCAACGTGCGCGCACGACTCACGACAGCGGCTGATGCGTTGACCACGATCGCCTCGCTGGCCTCGGCCCACACGGGGAAATCAGCCGTGGAGTTTCCGGCGTAGGCAAACCGCCGAGCACCGTAGCGCTCCACCAACAGGGCCACTTTCCGCGCCCCCTTCAAGTTGACGGAGCGGTCGCTTCCATACACTCGTTCGTCGAAGAGGCCAAGGTGAGCCGCCACCGCCTGGGCATAACTCGTATGGCTGGCGGTGGCCAACATCAGCTCTCGCCCTGCGCGGCGTTCATTTGACAGAAACTCGACCAGTTCCTGGTCATAGGGCAACGTGCTGGCGTCGAGCGTCACCCTCCGGGCAATTTCATGTTTCAGATGGGCTTTGCCTTTGAGCAACCACCAGGGAAGCAGGATAGCGAGGAGCGGATTCTGCTTGAGCAATACCAACAGCGATTCCCACAGCAGATCCGTCTTGATGAGCGTACCATCAAGATCGACACACAGAGGGGGTTTCACTTGAGAGTCCTGACCCATACGCAGCAGGCAGAATTGTATCGGCAAGGGGACGGTCGCGCAAGAAGTTAGAAGAATCGCGTGCGTAAGAACCCGCAGGGATAGTCAGGGAAGGCACGCCACACGGACCGGGTGGAGCAGGGACAGAGGGGCCTCTCCCTGCTCCGCCGGCTCCGTTATGACGCGTCGAAGGCCTTTTTCAGCAAGGGCTCGACTTCTCCCTTGGCTTCCATCGGATCCAAAATGTCGGTATCGCCGTAAAACTGTCCGTCGATAAATACCTTGGGCAGGGTCGGCCAATTCGTCAACCGCGTCAATGCCTCACGTTTGGCCGGTTGGGACAACACATCGATGAGCTCATAGGGGTACCCGTACTTCTCGAAAAAATGCATGGTCTCCCTCGTGAACCCGCACATCGGCATGGCTTTGGTGCCTTTGCCGTAAATCAGGATCTTGTTCGCCTTGATTTCTCGTTGAATCTCGTCTTCAATCGGGTCAGCCATCTGTCCCTCCCTGTTATGTCGCTTCATCCGGCGTCGTGGCGGTAATCTCCAGCGCGTGAATGCGCCCGTCTTTCATGGGAGCAGCCAGCGCCTGATACACCATTCGGTGCCGGTCCAAAAGATTCTTCTCGGCAAAACCTGCCGACGTCACTCGGACGATCAAGTGGTCTTGTGTCCCCGTCTTATCAATCACGGTCACGGCAGCGTCAGGAAATACCTGACGAATGTAGATCGTTACGGCGTCAGCAGTAATCATCGTGAGCAGAGAATAACGCATCGGAGAAGCCGAAGGCAATCCGGACCACCCACCGGTGCCACCCCTGCCACATGCCACAGGGTCGCGGATGGCATTTTCTCCTACAGCCCGCTACACTACCGACCGGCGCGGCGAGCTCATGCCGCTCACCGACGTAGAATGAAAGGAGCTTTTTCATGATTCAGATGGTGTCACAACGTCCACGCCCGCTCGTCCGACTGATCCTGCGCGCTCTCTTGGTGACGTTCGTCTGCCAGGCAACCGTCTCGGTGCGCTCGGTCTCCGCCGCCGGATCCGGCTCGCAAGCGATACAAGGCCTAGGGAGTTACTTCCTCACCCTGCCCTACGGGGGCATCAAGATGGCCGTGGCAGTGTTGGGGGCGGTCGCCGGCGGCATGGGGTTCATCTTCACCGGAGGCGACAAAGTGACGGCTGATAAAATCTGGGGACCTGCCATGGGTGGGGAATACGTCATCACCCCGGAACACATCCGCGGGGAGAAGGATCTCCACTTCTTCGGACAAGCTCCAAGCAAGTAAGCCCTCCTCACCGGAGAACGCCTCTCTTACACGTTCTCGAACAACGACGTTCTGCACACAGCCCCGGCAGGTGGTGCATTTCATCAGGCCTGGTGGATCTCAACCACCAGGCCGGCACTCTCTAGTCGGCTCATCTTCCTAACCACCTGATATTCCACTATTCCTTCATCTCCGCCCTCCGGCACATCTGTTGCTGTACCTCAGAAGCAAGAACGGCATGGCAACCACCGATCGTCACATCATCAAGGAGGGCATCATGGAAGACTTCAAATCGGGCTTCTTCATGAGTGAAACCGCGTGCAACGGCCGAGTGCTCATCGTCGACGACGAGCCGGACATCCGGAAAGTCGTTCGTATGACCCTCCAGAAAGCGGGCTACGAAGTACTTGAGGCCGAGAATGGTGAAAAAGCCATCGAGGCCATCAATACCGGAGAAAACCGGCTGTTGCTGGATGTCCTGATTTGTGACATCCGCATGCCGAAGATCAACGGTGTCGAGGCGATTGCCTACTTCCAGCAGGAGTGGCCACGGGTCCCGATCATCGTCCTGACCGGGTTCCCCGATACCGACATGGCCACCTCCTTCCTGCGGAGCGGCGTGGTCGATTATCTGGTCAAACCGGTGGAGGGCGAAAAGCTGCGCACCGCGGTAGCCAGAGCGATGGAGCAACGGGAATTGGCCCAATTGTAGCCGTCGACCATGTCGGCGAAGACACAGACTGCGGCGTCGGGGAGGCCGGAATGGCCTCCCCGACGGCATGACGGGCCACGACATGACCACCCACGCACCGAACCTCCGGCTCTCACACGGAACGCAGGCATGACACTGAACGCCACGAGGATTGCCATCATCGGAGCGGGCAAAGGCGGCGTCGCGCTCCTGGATCTCCTGCATCAAATCCCCGACGTCGATATCGTCGGCATCACGGACAAGGATCCTTTGGCCCCCGGCCTTCACCGAGCGCGAGACCTCCAGGTACTCGTCGAACCGGAAGCAGCCGACCTCATCCAGAACGATCGGGTCACCTTGATCATGGATGTGACCGGCGATCCGGCGATGACGCGCATGATTCAAACCTTGAAGCGCCCGGCCGCCGAGGTCCTGGGGGGAGCCGCGGCTCGACTGCTCTGGAAGCTCGTCCAACATCAATCGAAACTGGAGGCCGAACTGTTTCAGGCCGACAAACTGGCAGGCCTGGGCTCTTTTGCGGCAGGCATCGCCCACGATATCAACAATCCGCTGCAGTTGATCCTCGGCCTTGCGGAGAATCTCGAGGAGGAACAGGACCTTGCCGTCGTCCACGAGCAAGCCCGCGACATCACCGAGGCCGTCAAACGCACCAGCGCCATCTGCCGGGACCTGACCCGCTACGCCAGACGCAAGGGCGCCGTGGAAGACGTCATGGTCAACCTCAATACGAAACTCGACGAAGCCTTGAGAATCGCCCGGTATGCCGTGACACTCCAGGATGTCACGGTCGTGAAGCGATACGCCGACGAGGCGATCGTCAAAGGAAATCCCGATGAATTGCTGCACGTCTTCGTCAATTTGATCACGAACGCGGTCCAGGCCATTCAGGTCCGCGGCACGTTGACGCTCGAAACCCGCATCGCGCCAGACGGCACAGTCAGCGCCTCCGTGAGCGATACCGGGTGCGGCATTCCGAAAGAGGCCTTTTCAAAAATCTTTGAACCGCTCTATACGACGAAACCGGCCGGGAAAGGGACAGGGTTGGGATTGTACAATGTGATGTCGGTCATCTCGAAGATGGACGGGCACATTTGCGTCGAAAGCGACGTCGGCGTCGGCACGACCTTCCGCATCGAATTTCCACAGATGCAAACGACAACATCATGCACACCCCTGTGACGAGCCCCAAGCATCCCCAATCCAACCCACTTGGGTGGGGGCTGAAGCGTAAGTTGATCGTCTCCATGCTGCTGGTCGGCATCGTCCCGCTGTTGCTCGGACTCAGCATGGCCTTCCTGCGCGGCTCCAAGGAAATCCAAGTCGTCAGCGGCGAAAGTTTTCAGGCCCTCGCCACCGAGGCAGCCAGGAAGCTGGATTTGCTCGTGGCCGAGGAGGTGGCGAGAACCTCTCGAATCGCCGTCCACCCGGACATCATCCAACAACTGGAGCGACACCGCGATCTGCTGCAATCCGGCGACAAACGCGTCTCCCCGGCAGCAACCACTCAGCAACGCGCCCATTGGGCCGCACGAGACCCCGTCGCGGTCAAAGCCATCACTGAGAATTCCACCGCGCTCCTGCTGCGGGGTTTTTACGCCGGCTCACAGAGTGAGTCGGACCTGTTGCTCCCCCAGGTCGTACGGGCGGCTACCAAAAAGCTGTTCGTCACGGACGTACAGGGCAATCTTTTCGCCGCGCTCACGACCTCCCCCGGCTTTGCCCATGCGGACAGTCCCTGGTGGAAGGGCGCCTACAACAGGGGCGTGGGCCAGCTCTTCATCGAGGACCTGCACTTCGATGAGCAGGCCAAGACCTATGTGTTCAGCATTTCGCTGCCGATCATGGACAGCCTCCGCTATGAAGTCGTGGGGGTGCTCCATCGGGTCATCGATGCCAAGGAATTCTTCTCTCCTTCCACGCATCCCATCCGATTCGGCAAAACCGGCCATGTCATGCTGATCGACAGCCGGGGGACTGTCATGAGTTGCCCGATCCTTCCCACCGGTGTTCGCCTGTCGGATCCGTCATTGATTCCCAAGGTCACCGGACGGGAACCTGGCTGGGTCACGGCCGACAGCGACGGCCACGGGGGGCAAGGCACCGCCATCATCGGATTTGCGCTGCTGCCCGAGACCAGTCGTGCCACCAACGGTTCCGTGGACAACGGCGCCTGGCATACGTTTGTCTGGCAGTCCTCGGACGAGCTCTTCGCGCCGATCCGGCATCTTATGTTGTGGATGCTGATCCTGGCCTCCGTCGCCCTGTGCCTGCTTGCGACATTGGGATATTTTGCCGCCAGCCGCATCGTCACGCCGGTCCGTCGGCTGCAAGAGGCCGCTCGCTTGATCGGACGCGGCGAATTACAGGAGCCGATCGACATTCACACAGGCGATGAATTGGAGGAGTTGGCCGTTGAATTCAACCGCATGCATACGCAGCTGGAAGCAGCCTTTGCCGGACTGAGCACCCAGGTCGAAGAAAAGACGCAGGAAGTGCAGTACCTCCAGAAGTCCACGGACCAGGTGCTCGACGCCGTGCCGACGCCCATCATCATGATCGACCAGCAAGGCCTCATCCAGTACATGAACCGGGCCTCTCGGGACACCCTGCATACGCAGACAGAAGACTGGTCCTCCCGGCCGTTATTCGACCTGCTGCCCATCGATGACGAGCATCGCGAGGCCCTCCGTCGAGACCTGCGCCTGGTTGAAGCAGGCACGCCCATAACCTCGCCCCCCGCAGATCAAGACCAGTCTATCAAGGAGGCACGAGACCCGCTCAATCAAGCGCTCAGCCCCGCGCCCCCCTCACTCCGGCGGGAACTGCGGATCGGTCCCCACCTGTACCATTACGAGTGGTTCCCGCTCGAGGGCCGCAGCGGCGCGGGTAAACGGTTCGGCCTCGTCCTGCGCGATACCACCGATGAAAGCCGGTTGCAGGATCAGCTCATTCAAGCGGAAAAATCCGGTAGCCTGGACGTCCTGACGGCCGGTATCGGCCACGAACTGAACAACCCGCTGTTCGGCATTCTCGGTCTCGGGGAGGCGATCCAGGAAGAGGAGGATTTGACACGCGCCAAAGGGTACGCACAGGACATCGTCGGGCACGGCCGGAAAATGGCCGCGATTATTCGCGACTTCACCGGCGTCGCGGCCCGCGAATCCAAGAGTCAACGCATTCCCGTCGATGTCACCGCCCAACTCGAGCAGGCCCTGGCCATAGTACAAACCTCACACGAATGTCTCGGTCTCAACGTCCAGAAACACTATGTGGCGGTGTCTCCGGTCACCGCGCTCCCGGACCAGCTCCGGCTCGCCTTCATCAATGTGCTCACGAATGCGATCCAGGCCATGAACGGGCAAGGTGACCTGTGGCTCACCACGGAAGAGCAGGACGACGTGGTGACCATCAGAATCCGCGACAACGGGCCAGGCATTCCCAAGCAGCACCTCGGAAAAGTGTTCGATCCGTTTTATACCACCAAGGGTCAGGGAGAAGGATCAGGCCTCGGCCTGACCGTCGCGCAACGGTTGATCAAGAAGTTCGGCGGCGAGATCCGGATGGAAAGCCCGGAAGGGCAGGGCACCACCTGTGTCATGACGCTGCCGGCGGACAAGTCCGGGGTACGGAAGGAGGAGCCATGCGTCTCATCCTGACATTCGCCCACACACGGCTGTTATGGGTCGCGCTGCTGCTGCTCTGCGCTTCAACCTACTCGCTGCACGCCAAGGATGCCGCCCCCGCAGGCATAGCGCCGGAGAAAGTCGCCGACTTCGTGCATGCGGTGCTGGATGCCGACCGGACGATCTATACCAACCAAGTGGTCAACCGCATGCAGGCCAAAGGGATCGTATCCGCCGCGGAACATTGGGAGCACGAAAACGCCCTTCCCCTCCCCGCGCAATTCCTGCAACACTCCGGCAAACTCGTCGCGGAGTCGGGGCGGGGCATTCGCTACCGCCTCATCAGCCTGTGGCCGATTTATCAGCGCAACGCTCCTGCCACCGAACTGGAACGTAAAGCTCTGGAAAGTTTTTCACAGACCCCGGACCGGCCGTTCACCGGCATTGTCACGAGCGGCCGCAAACAGTACTTTCAGGCGATTTATTCAGATCGGGCGACGTCAGCCGCCTGCGTGAAGTGCCACAACAGCCACCCGCTGAGCCCCAAGCGCGACTTCGCGCTCAACGATGTGATGGGGGGAATGACGATCACGATCCCGCTCGATTGAAACAAGCGGTGATCGGGTCACGCGTCACGATTGGACCAACGACGACGCCGGGGGCTGATATTCGTCGCGGTAGATCTGCACCGCGGTGAGGAAGAGGCCCACCAGAATCGGTCCCAGAAACAAGCCGAGGATCCCGTAGGCCGCCAGGCCGCCCAGCACGCTGAAGGTCAGCAACAACACGGGAATCTGTGCCCCCTGCCCGATAAACAACGGTTTCAGAATCTGGTCGATCGTCGAAACGACCCCGATCCCCCAGGCCAGCATCACCAACCCCTTGCCTACCGCCCCGGTCCACAGGAGATACAGCGCGACCGGCCCCCAGATGAGCGCCGTCCCGCCGAACGGCAGCGGCGCCAGCAAAATGGTCAGTGCCATCAACACCATGGGGAAGGGCACTCGCAGGACGGCATAGGCCGCGCCGGCGAGCAAACCCTGTGCAAGGGCCGTCAACACAATCCCTTTCACCACGGCACGAATCGTTTGGTCCAAGCGAAGAAGAATCTTGTCCTTGTGTGACGCTTCGAGCGGGATCAGGCCATACAGCGACATCAGCCAATGCCGCCCGTCCTTGAAGAAGAAGAACAGCGTAAAGACCATCACCAGAAAATCCGCCACCAACATGAAAATGTCCCGCACGAGATCGCTCAACTCACCCACGACGAACCTGCTGAACGTCTTGGCGCTGGAAAGGACGAATTGCTCCAGGTCGCTCTCCCTTCCCGTCACACGCTCCAGCCAGTCCCTGGCCACACTCCCGCCCGGTAAGCCAGCCAGACGATCGGGCAATTGCTGCACCCCTCCGGAGGCGATCCACTCCCGCACCGCCCGCTCGGCGGATCCGGCCTCCTTGACCAGCATCACGCTGAGCACGACCAGCGGCACCACGACCAATGCGAGCGCAGCCAGCGTCAGCAGCACGGCGGAATGCGACTCCTTGCCTCCCAACCACGCCGTCACACGAACATGCAGCGGAAAGCAGAGATGCGCCAGAATGACGGCCCAGAGGACGGGAAACACGAAGGGACGGAACATCAGGGCCATCTGATACAGCAGCGCCAAGAAGACACCGAAAAAGCAGAGTGCAAATATCTGTCGTCGGTTCATGGAGGTTGATGGAGATTAAGCGGTCAACCGCGTTGCAGCCGTTGATAACAGAACCCGCTCAGGATGTCACGCGCGGGTCTTTCGACCGTCGGGCCTGAGCGGGTGAGAGCGGGAGGGGTCGGGGGAAAGCAGAAGGCTTGAGGAAGCGCCGGACCGAGGGACCGGTACGCCCAAACGCCCGCGCGTCAGGCATTCTCCCCCACTGCGGCGACGGCTTTGGGACGCTGCGAGGCAATATCACGGACATTGGCGGGGAGTTTCTGCGCATCGTCGCTCCAGGATGAGACGCCCATGTCCGACGTGCCTTGAAATTTGGCGCCGTCCTCCATCGAAAAGGCCGGTGCATGCACTTCGCCGATGAGGAGACCGGTCTTCAGCAATTGCAATCGCTCTGTGGCCCGGACGGTGGCCTTGATCTTGCCGCTGCTGATCACGATTCCGGCGGTGATCGTGCCCTGCACCACCCCGTCCTCACCGATCACCACGGTACCGACGGTCTGCAGGTCGCCCTCCAACCGACCGTCGATGCGTACGGTGCCTTCCACACAAATTTCCCCTCTGAGGAGGACGCCCTTGGCCAACAGGGTGATATTGTCGCTTTCCACAAAGCCGGACTTCTTCATCATCGCGAGCTCCTTGTCGCAGGCGGTAGCCGATGAACCTGTGAACCATCCCAACATGAGGCGAGCCTACACCAGCTTTGTGATCACACCTAGAAAAAATCAAAACCGCGTTTCACCCGTTCCCAGAATCCGCTGCCATGCACTTCACAATAGACCGACGGCTCCGTGCCCTCGATAAACACCTCCGCTACCCGCTGCGGGCATTTCGACGTCGCGAGTTGCGCCGACTGGGGATCGATCTCGCGCGTCACCACCGCCGGCGGCTGGGCAAAATCACGCGGGGCCGCCGGCATGATCCGCCGCATGAACTCCACCCACATCGGCAAGGCGGCTTGCGCCCCCGTCAAATGCAAGGCCTCCTCGTCATCGAACCCCACCCACACACCCACCACCACTTCCGGCGTATAACCGATGAACCAGGCATCGCGATACCCATCCGTCGTCCCCGTCTTGCCCGCCACGACCCCGCGCAGCCCCATCGCCTTGGCCTTCGCCGCGGTTCCGCGCTCGACCACTCCTTTCAACAGCGACGTCATCACGTAGGCACCCTGGGGCGACACCGCCTGCCGACGCACCGGCGTATGATGCCAGGCCGGGTCCCCTTCCGGAGTCATCACCGCCTGCACGGCCGTCGGGGCCACCATCACGCCCCCATGCGCCAAGGCTCCGTAGGCCGCGGTGAGTTCCAGCAACGACACACCGGAGGTCCCCAGCGCAATCGACAGATTGTCGGCCAAGGGGCTGCGGATTCCCAGATTCTCAGCGAGATGGAGAATGCGTTTCGTCCCGACCGCTTGCGCCATTTTGACCGCCGGAATGTTAAGGGATTGCTCCAATGCCGCCCGCAATGAGACCGTCCCATGGAATTTGTGATCATAATTCTGCGGCGCCCAGACGCCGGTCCCGGAATCGAAGGTGACCGGTTCGTCCACAATCGTCGTCGCGGGCGTCATCGGTTGTCCGCCGGACAATTCACGCCGGGCCTCCAACGCCGCAAGGTACACCAGCGGCTTGAACAACGACCCTGGTTGCCGCTTCGCCTGCACCGCGCGATTGAATTGGCTCACGCGATAGTCGCGGCTTCCCACCATGGCCAGAATGCCGCCGGTCGTGGGATCAATCGCCACCAAGGCACCCTGCAGGGGCGTGAGATGGTTCTTCAATGCCGGGTACGCCGTTTCGAGTTTGATCAACTCGCGGTCCATCGTCTGCGCGGCCAGCTGTTGCAACACGGGATCGAGCGTCGTGTACGCCCGGACCCCGTCGGGGAGCGGCGCGCCGGTAGCCTCTTCCACCTGCCGGAGCAGATAATCGACAAAGAAGGGTGCATCGGCCAGTGTGTCCTGCGGCGGCATCACCCGGACCGGTGTGTCGACGGCTTGTGCCCTGGCCTGCTCGTCGATCATGCCCAGTTCGTGTAATCGACCCAGGACGACATCGCGGCGTTGCTTGGCCAAGACAGGGTTTCTCAACGGTGAATAGGTATTCGGGCCCTTGATCATACCCACCAGCAAGGCCGCTTCCTCCAGGCTCAGCGCCTCCATGCGTTTCCCGAAATACCGGTGAGACGCTTCCCCGACCCCATAGATCGAAACCGAGCCGACTTGCCCGAGATAAATCTCATTGGCATAACTCTCCAGAATCGCCTGCTTCCGATACTTCGCCTCCAGGACCAGGGCCGCAATGGACTCCCTCAGCTTCCTGCCGAACGTCCGTTGCGGGGAATAGAACAGGTTCTTCGCCAACTGCTGGGTGATCGTGCTCCCGCCTTGAATGACCGTTCTTCTGGTGACATTCGTCCAGACCGCCCGGACCACGGCCACCGGATCGATGCCCGGATGGCTGAAGAATCGTCGATCTTCGATGGCCAGGAGGATGTCGAGAAAGCGTGGCGACAGATCGTCGTACGACACCCATTCCCGTACCTGCCGGGAGGCGCCGCGCAATCCGCTGATGAGTTGCGGTTCCACATAGGCGGGAAACAACTCATCCCCGCTCTGAATCGAGACCACCCGTGCCACACGTCCCTGATCGAGCACCAACCGGGCCGGGAGGGGGCGCAGATGCAAATCGGGGAACTCGCGCAGGTAAATGTCGACGTCGGTCGACGTCACGCGATATTCACCGGGCGCGCGGACCGTCGTGTCGACCCGGTGGTACCCGAGACGGTCGAGGCGTTCAAGCAGATGAGAGGCGGCCACGTCCAGATCAGGTTTCAGCAGGAACGGCGCGCCGTAGATGAGACGAGGCGGATGTTCATCGCCCGCCGGCAGAGCGAGGCTTGTGGAAAGGTAGAGGCCATAGGTCAAGGCGCTCCCTGCGACAAGGAGCACGACGCCGGTCAGGATCAGCAATCCTCGTGCGAACCAACGCGCGACGCCAGTCTTCACCACATCCCCATGACCCGAGCATACGCGATCCGCCGGACGAAATCACATCCGGTGGCGCCGTCGGACAAGCGGTCGCGCCGGGCCAGGCTTGACAAAGCGCCCGCCGTACTTTTAGATGGTCGCCACAGGGCTGGTTGCCTACGATCTTGTACCTAGACTTATCAACACGAGGGAAGAATTGCTGAAGACCAGACGCTCCGCCACCGACGCTGCCCCCCCTGTATCACCGACAATGACCCATCGTGCGATGACCGTGCCGGACCTAGGCAACGTCCGGCACACGCCTTCAAGAACTCGCCGGCGGCTCGGTGCCGGACTGGTACTGCTGGCCTGCGGCACCCTCCTGACCGGCGTGACCGCCGCGATCCCGACCACTGTTTCGGCAGGCAGTTTCCGCATTTACGATCACAGTGCCTCCGCCACAGGTCAGGCCTCCGCCTTTACCGCCCAGGCCGACGACGCCTCCGCCGGATATTACAATCCAGCCGGCATGACCCAGCTTCGCGGCGTACAACTATCTGCCGGCACCACCCTCATAGCCGGCGGCTTCTCGTTCCAGAATGCGGCAGGCACGCAGGCCAATGGGGACCTTCGTGGGAGTGTGGCCGTTCCTCCCCCGTCGAACATTTACATCACGGCGAACCTCAAGGATCTGGGCATCGGCTCATCGGACAGTACCGCCGTCGGTCTGGCCGTCTTCAGCCCGTTCGGCACCTTGACGCGTTGGTCGGACAGCAGCCCCTTTGCCACCGCCACCACCAAAGCCGCCTTCGAACTCATCGACATTCGCCCCTCCATCGCCTTCCGGCCGTTACCTGATCTGGCCATCGGCCTCGGCGCGGACATCTACACGTTTTCCGGGGCCTTCGGCGAAGGACAGGTGGAGCGCCAGTTTCGCTGGCCCGGAGGTCTTGGCATTCCCGCCGGAACCGGCATGGAGTTGAATGGACGGGATACGGCAGCCGGTTTCAATGCCAGCTTGCTGTATACCCCGTTGCGCAATGAAGACGGTCGTCCGCTCGTCAACATCGGCCTCATCTATCGCAGCCAAGCCACGCTCCACCTCGACGGCCAATTGCTGGCGGGCGGCACTCGTGTGGCGGACGCCCGCACGACCTTTGTCGTGCCGCAGGTGATCACGGCCGGCATCGCGCTCTGGCCCGTCCGCGACAAAGAGCGGGAATGGAAATTGGAGCTGGATGTGGACTATACCGGCTGGAAATCAGTCCGCAACTTGGACGCCCACCTGTCGAACGGCCTGACCGTCGCCACCCCGGCCAATTGGAACAGCGGGTACACGGTGATGATCGGCACGGAGCACAAATGGCTGAATCCCGCACCGCTGCCCGATTGGGACATCGCCTTGCGCGCCGGATATTGGCATTCTCAGAAAGCGATTCCCGACCAGACCTTCAACCCTGCCATCCCCGACGGCGACAACCACGCCGTCTCCACCGGTATCGGATTCATGTGTCGGGAGCATGGCCGGTTTCTCGGGGTCATTCCCTGCGGAGGGTCGGACAAGAGCCTCACGCCCAAAGGGCTCGGCGTCGACCTCGCCTACCAGGCCATCCTGTATGAAAATCGAACGGTTGCCGGTAACGTGAATCCGACCGTCAACGGCACCTACCGGACGACCCTGCATGTCGGCTCCATCAACCTCCGGGTGAATTTTTGATGCTCCACCATTCCTGGATCGTGCTAGAGTACCGACACCCACGATGCGCAGCGATCTCTTAACCGTCTCTCCGGTTACCTGTGCACAGTGACCCTGTGTTCGAGCGAGGCCTTTCCATGGATCGCCCCTCCCAGGCCGACTCACTCACCGACCTTCACGCCCAACAAGTGCATGTGCTCTATCGCAACATGCCGACCGGTGTGTTCGCGAGCGCCGCCAATGCGGCGATTCTCGCTGCGGTGGAGTGGGCGGTCGTGCCGCATACGCCGCTGGCAGCCTGGGTCCTCGTCCTGTGGTGCATCGCTGCCGCCCGGGCGCTCCTGATTTTTCAGTATCGCCGCGCGGTTCCGCCCCATTGGAAGAGTCCTGACTGGTACCGTTGGATGCTGGTGAGCACCACCGGGGCCGGCGTCGTCTGGGGCAGCAGCATCTATTTCCTCGCCCCGGAAATTCCCTTGCCCTACGAACTCGTCCATCTGTTCGTGCTGGGGGGCATGACGGCGGGCGCGATCTCCGTGCTCTCGGTCTCGCTGCCCCTCTTCCTCTGCTACGCAATACCAGTGACAGTACCGGCCCTCGGGCATCTCCTCTTCAGCGGTCGCGATTTCCACGGGATCATGGGAGTCATGGGCGCGCTGTTCCTTATCGCCACCGTCCACTCGGCCTGGAACTTTAATCGTGTGCTGCTCTCCTCCATGCGCCTGCAGCTGGAAAAGGTCAGCCTGGTGCGGTCGCTGACGACGCGCACGGAAGCGGTGGAACGACTCAATCAGGAAATCACCAAAGAGATTCACGAACGTCGCGTGATTGAGGAGCACCTGCGCACCGCTCAGACTCAGCTGGAACAGCGCATCGCCGAACGCACGGCCGATCTGGCGCAGGCCAATGCCAGATTGCAGCAGGAGGTGCGCGAGCATCGCCTCACGGAGGGCGCGCGGCTCTCGAGTGAAAAACGCTTCAACTATCTCACCGACAACCTCAACCAAGGAGTGTGGTTCGCGCGTGCCCAACCGCCGCAAGTCCTCTACGTGAATCCGGCGTTCGAACGGATCTGGGGACTGCCGGCCGCGCGGTTCTACGACAATCCCAAGCTCTGGCGGGATTGCGTGCATCCGGATGATCAACGAATGGTGACGGAAGTCTATGACGCCGAGTTGACCGGTCCGAGCGGACGGGATGTGCAGCTGCTGTATCGCATCGTGCGCCCGGACGGCAAGATCCGATGGATCCACGACCGGATGGTCATCCACCGTGCCGAATCGGGTGACGTCGACAGCCTGAGCGGGATCACCGAAGACATTACCGAAGCCCGCGAACTGGAAGACCAGCTGAGGCAGGCCCAGAAAATGGAAGCGGTCGGACGCTTAGCCGGAGGCGTGGCGCACGATTTCAACAACGTCATGACCGTGATTCTGGGGTACAGCGCGGTGCTGCTTCAGGAGCTGAGCCAAAACTCCTCCGCCCGTTATTTCGTCCAGGAAATTCAACGCGCCGGCGAACGCTGCGCGGCCTTGACCGGACAGCTCCTCGCCTTCAGCCGCAAACAGATGCTGCACCCGGTCTCCCTGGATCTGCACCGCGTGATCCGGGACCTCATGGCACTGCTGAAGAGCCTCATTGGAGAACATGTCACGATCGTGCTGCAGCTCGATCCCACACCGCGGTGGGTCAAGGCCGATGCGGTGCAACTTGAACAGGTGCTGCTCAACCTGGCCGTCAATGCCCGCGACGCCATGCCGCATGGCGGCACGTTGACCATCGACACCTCCCAGGTATTTCCTGAAGAGGTCTGGGGCCCCACCCACGAGGCACGCGCCACACGAACCTATGTGCGGCTGCGCGTCCACGACACGGGAACCGGCATCGACCCGGCCACGAAGGCGAAGATCTTTGAGCCGTTTTTCACCACCAAACCACCCGGACGCGGCACCGGACTCGGTCTCTCGACGGTCTACGGCATCGTGCATCAAAGCGGCGGGACGATTTCGGTGGAGAGCGCCGTCGGCCACGGCACCACCATGACGATCTTTCTCCCGGAGGTCGTCCCTCCACATCTCGCAATCCCGGCCGCCGCCCCCATCCCCGACCACAAGACCGCGACGGAAATCATCTTGCTCGTGGAAGACGAACCTTCGGTTCGCCTGCTGACGCAGCATATTCTTCGCACCCACGGTTACACGGTGCATGAGGCGGAGAACGGCTTCCAGGCGCTGGACCTGATTCGCCGCACCTCGCTCCACGTGGATTTATTAATCACCGACCTGGTTATGCCCGGTATGAACGGCAAGGAGTTGGCGATGCGTCTTCGCAGCCACTTCGCCGACCTGAAGGTCCTCTACATGTCAGGCTATAGCGACAATCCGCCGGTCACGGGAGACGAGTCGCAGGGACACACGACATTTCTGCAAAAGCCGTTTTCGCCGGAAGACTTGATCCGGCTGGTGCGCGAAATTCTGCAGCCGGTCTCCCCCGCCTAGCCGCATCCTTGATTGCCGTTGCGGCACCACCATAGCGCCCGTCAGTCTCCCCCAGGGGTCGCGACTTAAGGCTGGTTCACCGGCCCGGTCCTGGCGGCAGAATGTGGAATCCATTGCGGCGCCAGAGATCCGGCCACCATGCCCGCTGCGGACACCAATAGGCCGACGAGTTGCGGGGGCCAGACGCGATCCGGCGTGACTGTGGCTTCCAGTATCAACCAGGTCCCCAAGCCGGCAACCATACCCACCAGGGCCCCCTGAGTGGTCGCACCCGGCCAATAGAGTCCTGCCAGCAACGGCACAAACGCCGCGACCAATGTCACCTTGTACGCGCTCTCCACCATCTTGAAAATGCTGGCTTCGGAATTGAGCGCAAACAGCAGGACGATACCGGCAAACAGGACCAGCACGACGCGCATGACCCTCAGCAGACCCCGGTCGCTGATGGTCGGCATGCAACTTTTCACGATATTCTCGCTGAAAGCCACCGACGGCGCGAGCAAGGTCGCCGACGAACAACTCATGATCGCGGACAGCAACGCGCCGAAAAAAATGATCTGCGCGGCCATCGGCGTATGGTGCACGATGAGAGTCGGCAGGATAAGCTGTGAATCCCGTTCCAACAATCCCGCAACCTGCGCCGGGTCGACGAGCGTGGCCGAGTACGCCAGAAACATCGGCACGAACGCGAAGACAAAGTAGAGGCTGCCGCCCAGCACGGACCCCCGCACCGCCGTTCGTTCATCCCGAGCCGAGGTGATGCGTTGAAACACGTCCTGCTGCGGAATCGATCCGAACATCATCGTTACCCACGCCCCCACAAACGGAATCCACAGGTCCAAATCGGCCGGTGGAAAAAAATCGAGCTTCCCTGCCGCCGCCGCATGCGTCACCACCGTCCCCACTCCGCCGGCCAGGCCGCTGATCACGGACCCGATGTACAACATGCCGCCCATAATGACGGTGATTTGCACAAAATCGAGAATCGCCACCGAAAACATGCCCCCCAGCGTGGTGTAGGTCAGCACGATGAGCGCGCCCAACACCATGCCGGCCGACTGACTCATGGTACCGTTCGTCACGACGGTGAACACGAGGCCGAGGGCTTTGATCTGAGCCGACACCCAGCCCAGATACGACGCGACGATGCAGAGGGTGCACAGCACCTCCACCGCCCGGTTGTACCGCAACCGGTAAAAGTCCCCGATGGTGAGCAGATTCAGGCGATAAAGCCGGCGCGCGAAAAACAGACCGGCCAGAATCAAACAGAGGCTCGAACCGAACGGATCGGCCACGACGGCGCGCAGTCCGTCCTTGACGAAGGTGGCGGAAATACCCAGCACCGTTTCAGCCCCAAACCAGGTCGCGAACACGGTGGCCGTCACCACAGGCAGCGGGAGGCTGCGACCGGCAACGGCAAAATCGTTGGTATTGTGAACCCGGGTGGCTGCGTACAGTCCGAGCCCGACCGAACAGGCAAGATACAGGATCACGAAGGATAGAAGCATGCGGCTATCGGCGCATCGGTGAGAACACCCCCGGGGCGGGTGACGTGCGGGGCGATTGTAGCGGCGACCGCCGCGCTGCGCAATGCCGTGGAATCTGAATCGTTGGGAGAGACCAGTGCAGGGGCGGCTTGCGCAGCACCAGCAGCCCTGCGCAAGCCTCTCTCAACTCTGAGGAAACAGCGGCTACTCGGTCTTCGCCTTCAGTTCTTTGACCTTGCCCTTGGCTTTCTCCATGGCCGCATTCCCCTTCCCCTTGGCGCGCTCCACTTCCGCCTGTACTTTATTGCCCTTGGCCTCCTCCACCGCGGCCTTCGCCTCACCCTTCAGTTCTTCGACCTTGGCCTTGGTGTCTCCCTTCACTTCCTCCATCTTCGCTTTCATATCACCGGCCCAAGCTGGCGAACAGAGTGCGAACATCCCGAACAGCAACGCCGAGACCAGCATCGATGAGTGTTTCATGGACATTCTCCTTCTCCGAGATTTAAGGTGGATCATGCACCAATGACCGACATCGGACAGTGTGCGCCAAGGCATTGCTCGTCGCAATCGCTGAAATAAACTACGGAATCTTATGGACCACATTCGCCAAGAAGATAGGCCCAACGGATACGAATGACGAAAAACGATCATTTCGTTGACTGGATCGTGAGGTGTGTTACGACTAGGGCATGCGTTACTCACTCTATTTCGCTTGGGTAGTGGCCATCCTGTCGATCTGCATCTTCACGACACTTGCCTCGTTTCCCACGCTCGGGAACGGGGAGCGTCCGCAAGAGCCTAGGATCGTGGCAGGATCGGAGAAGCTGCGGACGATCAAGATTCACCGGCTGCGGTGTAATCCGTTTACGTCCTCGTGCCACGCCTCCAAGCCAAAGCCGCAGCATTAAACTCCAGCCACCCTGTCTCCCGGCCGCTAGGCCAAGGGGATACGTGTAGTGTGCCCTTCCAACCATTGCGCAAACGTCTGCAAGCCGGCATTGAGCGCGCGTGCGATGGCCAGCTCACGGGCCGCGCAAAACACCGCGTTAAAGTCACGCTTGAACTGAAACATGTTCCCAAGATCGTCGGCTCCGGGAAATCCGAAGGTTCGATAGACCTCCGGCGGCACGGCCTGGTACCGCACCTCCCGCCCGAGCGCTTTGGTCAAGGCGGACGCCATTTGCGCGCCGGTCAGATGCTCTCCCGCGATGCCGACCGTCTTCCCGAGATAGGCCTCCCGCTTCTTCAAGATTCCCAACGCGCATTTCCCGATATCCTCCGCCGCAATGCCCGGCAGCCTGGCCTCTCCCATCGGGAGCGTAAAGTCCAATATGCCGTCCGGCCCCGGCTTCGGCCCCATCCCGAAGTGGATGAGATTGTCCCAGTAGAACGAGGTGAGCAGAAACGTGGTCGGAACGCCGAGTTGCTTGAACACCTCATCCGCCTCACCTTTCGCATCGAAATGCGGCACCTTGTACTTCCCCAGGAGCGTCGGCATCCGGTTGTCGGAAAGCGGGACCCACCGCCGCGTATCTTCCAGCGTGGACCAGATCACATGCTGCACTCCGGCCGCTTGAGCAGCCTTGGCCATTGCCTCGGCTTCGGCGTACTCCTTTTCAGGGGAACAATGCGCCCAGAAAAACGTGACGCAAAACGCCCCGGTTGCTCCGGCAAATGCCCGTTTCAGACTCTCCACGTCATGCACATCGGCCGCCACTACCTCAGCGCCGAGTCGCGCCAGCTCCCTGGCCTTGTCCGAATTCACATCCCGCGTCAATGCGCGCACCGCCAGGCCGCTGGTGGGATCAGCGAGAATGGCCCGGACGAGACCACCCCCCTGCATGCCGGTCGCCCCGACCACGGCGATGACCTGCTTCTGTTTCATCTGTGTCTCTCCCTTCTCACTGGTCATGATAGATCAGCTCGCCCCCGTCTCTCACCTGTGCCTGTCAACCATTGGGCCGATAATGCGTTACCCCGACTATATTGGGGAGTCTAGTCTTCACTCTCAAGGCCATGCTAGGCTAACCACAGCTCGCCAGGGAGGAATCGTATGGTTCGTCGTCTGACTCATCGATTGGAATCCCTTGGAACTTGGCTTGCCCCGCTCGTCATGGGATTGAGCGCTGTACTCGCCGCCTTTCCCGTACACGCGGCAGACAGCGCAGGCCCCTGGGAATGCTCCAGCTATACGGATGATGCGCATACCCGATGTTTGCAGGCGCTCATCGAGATCCAGCGCGACAAGATCTCGAAACTGGAGGCGGAAGTCCGGATTCAGCAGAGCACCGTAGGCCAGTTGAAGGAGCAGACCGACCGGCAACACGCCATGACCGCCGACCTGCAGCGACAGATGGCGGAGCGATCCTCATCGGTCTCAACATACAGTTACGTGACGCCAGGGCCGCTCTACAGCTACCCATCCGTCGGGTTTGGTTTGTACCTGGGACGTCCGTGGATCTACGGCTCACCGTTCTACGCTCGCCCCTATGCCTGGGGCCCGCGTTTCTATCGGCCCTACTATGGACGGTGGCACCGGCACTGGTAAACGCCGTCGACAGCCTTTCTGCTTCCGCTCCCGTCAGCCGCCTGACGAGCACGGCCCCCTCATGCAAACGCTGGTGACTCCATTCATGACTGTATGCTAAACCATACACTCGGCACTACACTAGCACGAGCCATCGCGCGAAGGACCCGTGTTTCGCTTGCACCACAGCACCGGCATTGCCTGCGCTACCCTGCTCCTCACCCTCGGATGTCTGCCGTTCGGTGAGGCACGACCGCAAGACGAGGGCACGACACCATTCAGCAACACACCGTCCCAATTCGCCCTCCATACAGCGTTGACCGAAGGCTCGCCGGCGAGGGTCGAAATCCTGCTGGATCGGGGAGCGGATATCGAAGCACGAAACGCCGAGGGAGCGACACCGTTGATCACAGCCTCGCGCCTGGGCAACCTCGCGCTCGTCAGCCTGCTCCTGAAGCAAGGCGCACAGATCGACGCGACGGACCGGAACGGGAACACCGCGCTGCACGAGGCCAGTTTCCACAGCCACACACCTTGCGTCGACGCGCTGCTGGCTGCGGGTGCCGGAACATCCGCCCGTAATCGCCTGGGGTTCACGCCACTGCACCAGGCCGTCAGACGATTCTGGGAAGCGCGCGGCGAATCCAAGACGGATCGACTGTCCAAACAAATCCGAGTGATCGACCGCCTCCTCCGTTCCGGAGCGGATCCTGATACCCGCGACAAGGGCGGAAGAACGCCGAGGGTCCTGGCTGCGGAGAATGATAATGCGTCGCTGCAACAGGCCTTCATCCCGGCCCCCACCCCGGTCGAGGCCAGGCTGGCACCGATGACGAACTTGCCGGTACGTGTGATGCCAACTCGACCGCCCGAACAAGCGCCGAACACCACGCCGACCAACGGCATCTCTGAGGAACGCACCCTCGAGGCTTTTGAGGAGATCGATTCGCAGCAGAACGATCGACACCGGGAACGGTTATCATCATCTCCGACAGCCACCGATTCGCCGAGACAGGCCGGAACGCAGCAGGAACGGAACGTATCGACTCTTTCAACAAATCCGGCAGCCGTATCTCCCGCACTCCCTGCAGGCGCGAAGCCGGATGTCGCCCCGAACCCTTCGACCCCATCCCATCCCCTTACCCCGACGGCAGCAGCGGAAGGAGCGCCGGATCCTGAACCGAGGGCGGCGGCTTCGTCGACGATCGGTCAACCGGCACCAGAAACCCCGGCTACACAACAGACCGTCCAACCTACATCCGATATGTCGATGATTGCCCTCTCGCCGCCGGCCCAATCACCGATCCGTTCCGAACAAGCGTGGAGGGTGGAGAGAAGTCAACCGGCCGTCGCTCCGGCACGTTCACCTGCCGAAGACGCCGTTCGAACATCGGAGCCATTTCTTTCCGGTCCTGAGGCTCACGCTCCCCATCCCACCCCTCCTGTCCGCGAACAGGCATTCCGCCGGACAGTTCGTACGGGAACCGTCCTCGCCGGCGAATCCCCTCACGTCCTGCCCGCACCCGTGTCGGCGCCCTCCGGCGGACTCACAACGACGGCCGCCCCTGCCACTCCTCGGGCGGAAACCACACCACCCCTGCCACACTCCAGCCGGATTGAGCCGACAGAGGCAACGGGAGCAGCATCGCCCCGGGTACTTGAGCGCATCGGCATCGGACTCGCCCTCGGCTGGACTCACAACCTCGGTCCTCGCCGAGTGGAATCCGTGAGCGTGGTAAACCGCATCGCCCGCATCGACGACGAACGAAACGACCTGCTGCGCGTGATGCCGGAACTGCATGTGTGGATCGATCGTTGGGACGAGCAACGCTGGAGTTGGGGGCCGTTTCTCGCCGTCGCCCCGGGCTCACGAATCATCGATGCCGTGGGAGGCGGGCTCATGCTGGGCTACAGGCCGCATCGGAGTGATCGCTATAGTTTCAACCTGGGCATCGGCGGCGCGCTCGATCTGGACGCGCGGGTGCTGGGTGACGGCATCGTGGCCAACCAACCCTTGCCTCCCCGGGAAACCAGCGCCCGCACCAAACAGACCACCGCCGCCGGACTGCTCCTGCTCTTTTCCGTCGGATGGGATCTGTCGGCTTCCCGCCCCGCCGCGCCGCTCGATCAATAGCCTCTGGTCCGAATAACATTCAGGAGTAACGCATCATTGCATCGATTGACGATTCCGTTCTGTTGCGACTAAGGTGGGCCGGCAAGGAGCACAACATCATGACCGGACACGCGCAATTTCCAAATGAACAGACCGAGACGGGCGAATTCAAACGACAGGACGACGCGTTCCGCCGGTGGGTGACCGATGACGGCCGATCCGGCTACCCCGCCGCGATCGGACGTTATCATCTCTATGTGTCGCTGGCCTGCCCATGGGCGCATCGCACCATCATCGTCCGCGCACTCAAACAGCTGGAATCGGTGGTCGGCATGACCATCGTCGATCCCCTCCGCGATGAACAGGGATGGTCTTTTCTCGATGAGCAGGGCCGGTCTGCCGATCCGATCAATGGGTTTCACTTCTTGAGCGAAGCCTATCAACTGACCGACCCCGCCTATTGTGGGCGTGTCACCGTACCGGTCCTCTGGGATACCGTCACCAAGCGCATTGTGAGCAATTCCGACGACGATCTCATGCGGATGCTCAACGGGGAGTTCAACCAGTTCACCGCAAGCACGCTGGATCTCTATCCGGCGACCCTCCGCCCGGAGATCGACGAGATGAACACCTTTCTCTATGAACAGGTGAACAACGGCGTCTATCGCGCGGGATTCGCGACGTCTCAACGGGTCTACGAACAGGCGGCTCGATCACTCTTTGCCGCGCTGGATCAACTGGAGACGAGACTCAGCCGGCGCCGCTACCTGTTCGGCGGGCAATTCGTCGAATCCGACTGGCGGCTCTTCGTCACCCTGATCCGGTTCGACGCCGTCTACCACGGCCATTTCAAATGCAATGTCCGGCGCATCGTGGACTACCCGAACCTGTCCGGTTATCTCCGAGACCTGTATCAGGTGCCCGGCATCGCGGACACCGTGAACGTCGACCATATCAAGCGCCACTACTACATGACGCACGACGACATCAACCCCACCCGCATCGTGCCCATCGGTCCGCAACTGGATCTGGAGAGCCCGCACGGAAGAGACGCGCTCTCCTGACCGCACCTCCCAGTCAGGCTGTTGAAACAGACGACATACTTACCCATCCCGGACGCCGGACAGGCCTTCCATTCGGCAAGGCTACAGACAAGACTGCGTAATCTTCGCAGGCTACTCAAAACGACGTCCCGCTAGGCCGCAGGCGAGTCAAAACCGGAGGCGTACCCACAGGGGTACGTCGAGGATTTTGACGAGCCGAGAACGACGCGGGAGGCCGTTTTCAGCAGCCTGCCCAAGAATTATCTTGAGCCGCACAGGCTCCCTGGCATATGGTGAACACAGTCATGCTGTTCAGCAGAAAGGAACTTCTATGCGCCATGTGACCGGTGCCGTGTCCGCAGTCGTGCTCCTCATGTCCTCACTCAGTTGGGCTGCCGCCCCTGAGCCGGCCAACGACGAGCAGAAAACGTTGTATGCCCTCGGTGTGGCCATCAGCCAATCTCTCACGCCCTTCACGTTGAATGAATCCGAACTGGAGTTCGTCAAGTCCGGTTTGGTCGACGGGGTCTTAAAACGTTCGCAGAAGGTCGACCTGAACGTGTACGGGCCGAAGATTCAGCAGATGCAGCAGGTGCGGACCAATGCGCTGGCCGACGTCGAAAAGAAAGCCGGAGCGACGTTCCTGACCAAAGCCGCCGCAGAACCGGGCGCCCGCAAGACGGAATCGGGCGCCATTATCACGACCATCAAGGAAGGCAAGGGAGCGACCCCGAAAGCCACGGATACGGTGAAAGTGCACTATCACGGGACCCTGACCGATGGCACCGTCTTCGATAGCTCCGTCAAACGCGGCGAACCGGCCACGTTCCCGTTGAACCAGGTCATCAAGTGCTGGACCGAAGCGGTGCAGTTGATCAAGGTCGGCGGCAAGAGCAAGCTGGTGTGCCCCTCCGGCATCGCCTATGGCGACCGTGGATCACCTCCGGTGATCAAGCCCGGGGCCACCCTGGTCTTTGAAGTGGAACTGCTTGATATCGTGAAGCAATAGCCTCTCCCATCAAAACACGTCCGTCGGGGACCCCCGGCGGACGTGTTCCTCTCATTTTCTCCCGCTTTGCCATTAAGTATTCTAAGAACCCGGCCGATAGAGAGGCCAGGACCGGGGGTGTGCGCCTGAAGACGCAGGCGATTCGCTCCCCATGTACACATCAACCGGCAGCCGGAGTCGCCGTAAATGCTGACGAATGTACAGCTCCCTCCCCTTCCGCAACTCCTCCTGGTCGATGACTCGCCCGTCAATCTCGACCTGCTCAATCACCATCTTCGCGGGAGAGACTATATCTGCATAACAGCGGCGAGCGGCGTTCGCGCGTGGGAACTCCTGGAACAGGAACCGGATCGGTTTCACGCCGTCGTGCTCGATCGCATGATGCCGGAGATGGACGGGATGGAAGTCCTCCTGCGCATGAAGCAGCATCAGGCCCTGAGCCAGATCCCGGTGATCATGCAAACCGCGGCCGGGACCCAACAGCAGATACTTGAGGGACTGCAAGCCGGCGCCTACTACTACCTGGTGAAACCCTACGATAAAGCGACGCTATTGGCGATCGTCGATGCGGCCGTGCGTGATCACAGCAATTATTTGGAGGTGCGCAAGGACCTCCGCCGCACCACCGGCACCATGGGACTACTGGAGTCGGCCACCTTCACGTTCAGATCGCCGGAGGAAGCCAAGAACCTCGCCACATTGCTGGCCCATGCCTATCCGGATCCAAACCGCGTCGTCACCGGCATCCTCGAGCTCACCTTGAATGCCGTCGAGCATGGCAACTTGGAAATCGGGTACGCGCAGAAAACGCAACTTATCGAGGAAGACAAACTGGATGAAGAAATCGCACGTCGCTTGAAAGACCCGCTGTATGGATCCCGGGTGGCGACCGCGCACTTTGCCCGGCAATCCACCAAGCTGTCCTTACAAATCACCGACCAAGGCAAGGGCTTCGACTGGCAAAAATATTTGGACTTCGACCCAGAACGCGCCTTCGATACCCATGGTCGTGGCATCGCAATGGCCAACAAACTCAGCTTCGACCAGATCGAATATCGAGGCAAAGGCAACCGGGTCATCACGATCCTTGAACTCGATCCTGCGCCGCAGGTGCTGGTCGCGTAAGCGTCATCCCCGCAGGTGTCCGTTCCAAGCTCAACCGACTTCTTCCAGGACGTTCTTCGCCTTCCCCAGCCTAGCGAATCGTGACGTTCGACACCTCGTACCAGCGATCCGCCCGTTTGCCTTCGACCGCCAAGTCGACATGCGCAGAGCGGCCATCTTCGGCAAGCACGGCCAGATCGAGCGCGTAGATCCCTGGGGAAAGACCAGCCGGCACCAGCACCGAATCCCGAACCTCGATCGGCGCACCAGGCAACCATTGCCGCAGATCGGCCACACTTGTCCATTGGGCAACCACCTGACCTGAGTCTGAGCGCAACCGATAGGCCAGGGGCCAGGCATGATAGACCGGCGCCACGCCCTTGTTCTCCCAGCGCGACCGCAGCAGCAGGCGCTCCCCCGCACGCCCTTCAGCCGGATGCATGATCTCGGCCGGCACCAATCGATATCCGATCTTCTTTAAAAACTCGTTGATGCGCGGCCGCCAGGCCGCAGGGACTGGTTTCGACTTGGCATTGAGTACGGAGACATGCCACTCCAATCCCTTGTTCAGAATCCGGTCGAGGTCGAATCCTCGCTCATACCATTCATGAATATAGCCGCAGACTTCCATCTGCACCGGCCCATGCTTCCAGGCATCGGCGACCACCTGCGCCTCCAGGACCGGGGCGTAGGCCTGCTCCATATGATTCCAATCGGGTGAAAAATAGCCATAGTCGCCGAAGCAATCGGCACGCCAGCCGGCCCCTCGCGCGGTTGCATATTGCAGTTGTCCTCCGTGCAGCATCACCAGCGGAGTTCCCGCGAAATATTTCAGATACCAATCGGTGATGGCACGCTGGTTGGCTTCGGTTGGATAATAGGCTTTACACTGCGTCTCCGCCCCTTCACAGCAGGCCGTGTTCCATTCTCCCCAGCATCCCACCGAACCGATATCCACGTGATCGATGTCGACCGAACGTCCGTATCGTTCCCCGAAGGCGCGGATGAGCCGTTCGTGATAGTCGAGGAAAATGGGATTATTGTAGTCGGGGAAGATGCCGTCCGACTCCTTGACGCTGGCGACACCCTTGGCGAGCAGCCACTGCGGTGTGCCGGTCTTGTACTCGGAGACGATGCGAATCGCGAGTGTCTCCCCCTTGGCCTTCGCCTGCTCGATCACGCGATCGACCAAGGCAAAGTTGTACTGACCGTCCGCCGGTTCGAGTTCCGCCCATGGCCAGCGAAAATAGGCCACCGTCGTATGGGGATGCTCATCGGCTTGCGGCGGATGTCCGAAGCCGAAATGAAAATCGGCAAACCCCATGCCGGGGTTGTACAGCACCTCGTCGATTTCACGAGGATGCACGGTCACGACATGTTCCATAGAGGTGGCGGCCGTCAGGTCGGACCCGCCGCCCGGAGAAGACACGCAGGCCGCCAGGCTCAGCGCCGTCATGACCAGCAGCGACCGTTGCCATTTCTCTCGTTGCATGCCTGCTCCTTTCATCGATCACGCTCCGGATTGCGCGACGCCGAAGACGCGCCGCTACACGCCTTCCACCCATGCATCCGACTGTAGGGTCCGGCCGTAAAGTATGGTAGGGTACGCGCCCAGGCAGGAGGAATGCGAGTGATCCCGAACTGGTTCTCAGCCTCTTCTCCATCGGACTCCGTCGTCGTGACCGGCGCCTCGACCGGCATCGGGGCCGCTTGCGCACTCGCATTGGACAAACTCGGCTACCGTGTCTTCGCCGGCATCCGCAACCCCGCCGACGGCGAGCGACTCCAGCAGCAGGCCGGCCCGCGCCTCATGCCGATCCGGCTCGACGTCACCGATTCCGCTTCGATTTCCGCCGCGAGCCATACGGTCGCCGCAATGGTGGGCGACCGCGGTCTGGCCGGCCTGGTGAACAACGCGGGCATCGGCGTGGCGGGCCCGATCGAACTCTTGCCGTTGACCGACTGGCGGCGGCAATTCGAGGTCAATGTGTTCGGCCTCATCGCCGTCACACAAACGTTCCTCCCGTTGATCCGCACGGGACGAGGGCGCATCATCAACATGGGTTCGATCGCCGGACGCGCCTCGATGCCGTTCATGGCTCCCTATGCCGCCTCGAAACATGCGTTGGAAGCGATCACGGATGCCTTGCGCCTCGAACTGCAGCCCTGGGGCATCCGCGTAGCCTTGATTACGCCCGGCGCCATCGCCACACCCATTTGGAGCAAAACGCGAAAAGAGGTCGACACGTGGGACGCCGCCTGGAGCCAGGACCTCAAGAATATGTACAAGGAAGGGTTCACGCGCATCAAGGACGCCGCCACGGCGGCCGGAGAACAGGCTCAGCCCGCCGGTACCGTGACCACGGCTGTCGCGCATGCGCTTCGATCCCGTTGGCCGAAAACCCGGTATCTCATCGGTTCAGATGCCGCCATTCGGGCGTATCTCGCGCTTCTGTTACCCGATCGGCTCAACGACTGGATCATCACGCGAATCGTCAAGCTCCCCACGGGCCGCTGACGGCATCACCGGCGGCCGACTCGCACCATATCAGTGACATGTCCTTGTCCGTCGAGAAAAATCGCGACGGTCTCGTTGGGATCCAGCTGTTCGATTGCCGGCTGCAGGAGTGGCCGAACCGGGAAGGATTGAATGTCGTCCAGCTTCATCCGTAGCCGCATCCGTCCGTCGCCGATCGTCACAAACGCACCTTCGACACGCCGCTGCGGCGCGCGTGTCGAAGAGCCGAACGTCAGTTCTCTCGGCTTTCCCAGCGACAAGACATCGACCAACAAATAGGCTCGATCGACGGCGAAATCGGCCGCTTCGCCGACCTCAAGGGCCGCCAGCTTCTCCATCGCCACCGCGCGGGCGTAGAACCCCACATCCCGTCCGGTGTCGAGACGAATCGTCACGCGTTCTTTTTCCGGATTAAACACCTTACCCAACGATCCGCGAAACACCTTCGTCGGCGGCGTGTCCGCAGGACGCTGATAGGCAACGATGTCATCCCGGTCGTTGACCATGATCTCCACCGCCCCGCCCACCTGCAACCCACGAGCTTCATCGCCACCGGCCTCGAGGGAAAGATACCGGGGCGTCCGTTCGCCGGTATCAACCTCCACGCGATCACCTGTGATGCCACGGATCGTGCCTTTCAGGAGTTTCGCACTCGAGAGAATCCCCGGCACGGGCTTCAGCTCTTCGATGCTCAGTCCGGACATCAGCTTCGCCGAACTCCCGCACCCGGCCACATTCATGGCCAGGACCAGCAATCCGGCCAACACAGCACGCCCGGTTCGACTCACCTTCATTCTGATTGTGCTTCCGACCATGCCCGATGATAGACGATCTCCCCGCCCGGAGGCGAGCGCAGGGTGACCCAACAGAATTAACGGAATCTTGATTCAATGTCCACTCCTGCGTAACGGCGTCTTGGCACAGTGTGGCGGCTAAGGTGCCACGTGTCACCCGTTCAGCGGAAAGGATTCTTCCATGACACCGCCGCCCCTCGACACCGTCGAAACCGTTGCCGACCGACCGCTCAGTGCGTCGTTCGAGGAAAACAGCTCGCAAATCGGCCTCTTTCTTATCCTACTGCTCCTGACCATCGGTGGGATCTATATCGCCGGTGAATTGACCTCAGACCTGTCCAACGTCCGCGCCTCGTCGATCTGGCCCTTCATCCTCCTCGGATTTGCGCTCCTCATCGCCCTGGGCTTCGAATTCGTCAATGGCTTCCATGACACGGCGAATGCAGTGGCGACGGTCATCTATACGCATTCCCTGCCTGCGCACATCGCGGTCGTCTGGTCCGGCATCTGGAATTTCATCGGCGTCATGCTGGCGTCCGGCGCCGTGGCCTTCGGTATCGTCGCCTTGCTGCCGGTCGAGTTGATTCTACAGGTGAGTGCCGGCGCGGGGTTTGCCATGGTGTTTGCCTTACTGATTGCCGCGATTCTCTGGAACCTCGGCACCTGGTACTTGGGATTGCCTTCCTCCAGCTCGCACGCGCTGATCGGGTCGGTCATCGGCGTCGGCATCGCCAACCAGCTGATGGCCGCGGGCGGCACGAATACCAGCGGCGTCGATTGGGGACAGGCCCTCAACGTGGGAAAATCTCTATTGTTCTCCCCCCTCATCGGCTTTTCAGCGGCTGCCTTTCTCCTCCTGATCGCCATGAAGACCATTCCCATCGACAAGTTGTACAAAGCGCCACGCGGCAAAACGCCGCCCCCACTGTGGATCCGAGGCTTGCTTATTCTTACCTGCACGGGGGTGAGTTTTGCCCATGGCTCCAACGACGGGCAAAAGGGCATGGGCCTGATCATGCTCATCCTGATCGGCACGGTGCCGACGGTCTATGCGCTGAATCGCACCGTCGATGTGTCGTACACGCCCGCCTTCGTGGAGGCGTCGACTAAATCGGAAGCGGTGCTCCAGCGGTACGCCAAGTCGTCGGTCGCCCCGGCCGACCCGCGACACACCGCCGCGGAGTACATCCGCACGCACGAGGTGCGCCCGGACACCCTGCCGGCCCTGCGCGCATTGAGCGGCATGGTGCGCACACAGATCGCCTCCTACGCGACCGTCGCCCAGATACCGACGGAACAGACCTCCAACGTGCGCAACGACATGTACCTTCTCGGAGAATCGCTGCGTTGGATGGACAAGACCCGCGAGCCGGCCTTTGCGCGCGCGGATCGAGACATCCTGCTCCACTACAAATCCATGTTGGACAACGCCACCAAGTACATTCCCGTGTGGGTCAAAGCCGCCGTGGCGATTGCGCTGGGGTTGGGCACCATGATCGGCTGGAAACGCATCGTGGTGACCGTGGGGGAAAAAATCGGAAAAACGCATCTCTCCTACGGCCAGGGCGCCAGCGCCGAGCTGGTTGCCATGAGCACCATCGGCGCCGCGGACCTCTTCGGCTTGCCGGTCAGCACGACCCAAGTGCTGTCCTCAGGCGTGGCGGGCACCATGGCAGCCAATCGATCAGGGTTGCAATGGCAGACGGTCCGGAGTCTGGCACTCGCCTGGATCATGACGCTGCCGGCGTCAATCGTGCTCTCAGGTACCCTATTCTGGCTCTTCCGACATCTCGCCTAACATCATCCACAGGCCGCCGGGACGGACGGCGATCCGCCCGGCGGCAAGACAGTTTCCCGCCTACTCACGGCGGACCGTCCGTCTTTCATGGCATGACGGCGCACATTCGCCTCTTCCTCATCCTGAACATGGCCGGATGGTACGATGCGGCAGGCACGGGCAAGGCGACGATCTCATGAGGGAGGCAAGGTCTTCAGCACGCGCTCGGCTTCAGGCTTAAACAAGCGCAGCCAACTGTAGGGATAGTGAGGCTGTTGCACATCGATCACAGCCTGCAGATGCTTGCGCGCCTCGGCAAAGCGGCGCTGCTTGATGAGCAATCGGGCAAGGATCAGATGCGCGTTCGTGTAGCGTCCATCCGCCTGAATCGCACGACGCAGGTACGACTCGGCCTCTGTCTCGTTCCCGCCGAGCACCCACGGCAGCTCGGCATACAGCCCGCCCATCATCTGGAGCGCCTGCGGGTGAGTCGGGTCGATGGCCAACGCCTCCCGGAGATGGCGCTTGATATCGTTCAGCACCAGCCCCGCATTGGCGAGCCCCTTCAATCGCTCGGCACTCCCGAGGGTTGCGGCATACACAAAATGGGCATGGGCCTGACGCGCATCGATGTCGAGTGCGCGCTTGGCCAGCGCCGCACCGGCCTCATAGGCCGATTGTCGCGGCCCGTCCTCGCTGAAGAGATCGTCGGCCATCTGCATATAGAGCTCAGCCCCCTCCAGCAAGGCTATCGGCTCATCGCCCTGCGCAGACAGCCGGGACAGTACTGCCGTGAGATCACGCTCGATCGATTGGGGATAGTCGGGAGGCAGGACATCCTGGCCCGCCATGACCGGATAGGTCGACAGGCACCAGGCCAGCCCGGCAATAAGCAGCTGCGGAGATCTTAGGTGGCGGCGCACGATCAGATCTGATCCTGTATCACCTGCATCGACAGCGTCGATCGTGTCACGCGACTCCTGCCGGTAAACAGGAACATGACGACCCACAAGATCTGGAGACAAATCAAGACACCCGGCTGCCACAGCGTGCGGACCCCGCGCAGCAGATCCGGACGGACAGACGGCCCATCCGGCAGCCAGAAGGCCAACAGGCCGGCATACAGAAGTCCGACGAGAGACAGCCACTGGTAGTGCGAAAAGGCGCGCCCGCCGCGGTAATCGGCGCGAAGATACTCCGAAACGACTCGCCACAGCTGTGTGACCAGGACGGCGACAAGAAATGCCGTGAGGATCTGCCCTCGCAGGAACAGCCATACGCCGATCACTCCCGCCCCCACACAGACGGCAGCCGTCATCGCTTGAATGGGGATCAGGGGAATGGTTTCCAGGTTCCGTTCATAGGCCGCCTTTCTGGTGGATTCCACAAAGGCCGTATGATGATGAGCAAACAAGGTGGAGAGCCACGGGTGACTCTGCTCGAGGGGAGCGCCGTAGCAGCAACCGAAACTCAAACAGGCCAGCCGTCCGGTCCCTTCACCGAATGCATAGGCGATACTCACCACTGCCAGGACCGCCGTCATCGGCACTGCGTCCTCTCCCAATGCCCCGAGTCCGACATTCATCGCCATGACGACCCACGGCAGAATCAACAAGCCGAACATGGACGCGCCGCCGACCGTGAAGGTATTCGTTTTGCCTTCGATGAGCCGCGCCAGCCCCTTTGCCGATGGCACGCAGACGCCCAGGACAATCACGGCCAGCGTGAGGATGCTGCTCAGGGACAGGCCCACACTGCTCATCAGCACCACGCTCCATACCACCGCCAACACGACCGCGCTGGCGGTGAATGCGCCGTAATAGGTCAGGTTGAGACCGACCCATTGCCCGTCCGGCCGTTTGGTGAGCGGCACCGCAGCGAGAAACTGCCATCCCTCTCCCGGCAAGACGCGAAAAGCCCACCAGAACAGTGCCGCATAAAAGGCGACCAGTCCAGCGGCGAGAAGCTCGTTCACGGCCATGCTGTCATCCTCCGTTTCGCCACCCGATCGTCGAGCGCACCCGTACATCCGTCTCGACCAGGGCGCGACCGAATCCCTGGGAAAACCGACTGTAGACACCGGAGCGAAACCGATTCCGGACGAGGTCCTCGCAGAACTGAACCCGCCCTGGCTCGAACAGCAGTACGTCCGTCGAGCTCCCCGGCCGATAGAGACTCTTGGGACGTCCCTTTTCAAGCATCATCCCGGCATGCATCGTGTTGGGATCGTCGTAGGCAACCGAGGAGTAACATTGATCGATCTGTCCGATCATCAAGGCCACGATCTCGATCATCGCCACCATGCCCACGCGCGAGCCGCCGGGCACCTCTGTATCGAGAATCGTCACCACACGTTTGTTCTTGGAGTACGGCGTGGCCGCAACGACCACCGGCCCGGGGTTACAGGAATGGTAGCGCCCGGGGATCTCATACCAGTCGAGCACCCGCCCCGCGACCGGCGTGTGATTGTAGTGATATTTGTCCGGAGTCAGGCGAAAGATCGCCCAATCGCCCCGGCGAAACAGATCCCGCCAGTTCGCCCGATCGCAGCCGAGCAGTTCGTCATAGTCGAAAAATTTCCCTTTCAGAAACAGCGACGAGTCGTCGGCGAACGACCCGAGTAGCAACCGGGCATCCGCGGGAGAGACGATCGCCCGTGGATCGGCGTCCATCGGCCGCACCTGCCAATACCGCAACCGCCGCTGGAACAGCCGACGCAGCGTATTGAGTCGCGTCGGATCGTCGAGGCACTCGGACAGGTCCACACCCAGCGTCCCGGCACAACGTGTCACCGCCTCCTGCGTCGCGGTAAACGGCCGGTCGTAGTTGAAGAACCCCAACACTTGCGTCATCCGCTGCGACGTCAGGGCCCTCATGAACCATGCGGCATCCTCCCACAAGGCGCGATAGGCCCAATTGAGCCAACGGTCGCCGAGGAACTGTTCGGTCCTCACCAGGCCCGTCTCGCGATCGATATATTGATGCGGCGTCATCACGAGGCCAACGACCGTTCGTCCCGATGACTGCTCAACGCCTGGGATCGCGAAATGGCGAGAAGGCAGAGCCCCAGGGAACGAAGCAGGGCCTGGCTACCGGCGGATCCCGACAGGAGTTCCGGCGCCGCTTCCGTGAGCGCCTCGGTTGCCGAACGGGGACCGACCAGCGCGGTCGCCATTCCCCTGCACCGTCGATCTATTTCGGACTCAGCCCGGTCGATCGCACGCAAATCCTCCTCGACGCAGGTCAGGGCTTCCCGCACATACTGTGCACGCAACGAACCACGGTAATAACCCTCCGCCGCCTGGGCAAACTCCTCGCCGGACAACTGCATCGGATACCGGACTCCCGCCACCTCCACAATCCCCCTGGTCAACTTCCCGGCCGTGCCACAGCGATCCGGGTTTAGGAGTCGTTCACGCAGTCGCACCAGGTGGTCTCGGAGTTGAAACGCCTCGATGAGTTCCGGCGCATCCTCTTCGATCGTCGACAGGAGCGCCAACCGATAGTCCTCGATCCGGACTCGAAAGTGTCCCGCATAGCGTCGGCTGCTTCTGGTCTTCTGCGTTCGGCCAACAATACGCGCCAGAAACCGGTTCGGACCGGCCTCGCGCACATTCACGGTCGCGATCCCGATGGCCGGGGCGAACATGCATTGCCGCCGTTCACTTTCACTGAACGGATCGTCTGGGATATCCTCGTGGGTCACCTGACCGGTCGCGATGTACCGAAAGGCCAACGCCGTGACCAGGGCCTGCAAGCTTGCCGCATCGGCGAAATCTTCCAAATGGTTCGAAAACAGACTGTAGTGCCGACCTTCAAAGCCGGAAAATCCCATCACCGACTCTGCGCGCAGCTTGTAACAGAGATAGAGCGACATCCGCTCGTCGAACACACCGAGTTGCCCAAGATCGCGCTTAAGCCGGAACTCATTCCCCAGCAGGCCGTCGAGAGCAGGACTCTGATCGGTCGACAACAGGGACACCAGATAGTCGATCAACCGGAAATCCGGCACATAGTCCCCGCGCAACTGGAAGAGCGCACTGAGGGCACGATCCAACCACAAGGGGCCGACCGGCGTGATGGCCCGACCGAAGACCGACAACCTCGCCTTTTTCTTCCAACGCCGCCACAACATGCGCAAATGGGTAAAGTCCAGTTCGTGCGGCAGAAATCCCAGCGCCAGTTCGGGATGGAAATCGCGGAAATTCATGCGGTAGGGCGCGGCGCTATAGGTCCCGACAAACAGCGGGAGAAAATGTTCCGCAATCTTGATGACGAGATCGCCCACCACCTTCTCGTGCGCGGGGGTATACCGTTTGGTGCCGGCCCGCAACACCTCACTCACGCGTCGACTACCCAGGCTCAAGTGCGTACCGTTGTTGGCCAGACTGATGTTCGAGGTCGACGGCAACACCACCAGATTGCGCGTGATGATGCCGGCATCTTTCAATCGGAGCACGGCATTCAGCTGGCTGCGCGACAACACTTCGTGGCAAAGCCCCATATAGCGGGACTTCTCCTCGCCTCGTTCCCATCCGGAGAGGCAGGGGTTCATGAACAGTTCGCGATAGAAGGCGTCGGAAACGAGATGATTGAGTCGTCGTTGCCGCAAAGGGGGATGAGGCGACGCATACACCAGAACAGATTGCCCGCTCTCCTCTAGTCCGAATCGCCGATTGGCATAGAGCACCAACAAGTGGGTCAGCAGAAAGCGAATCGCCGTTTCCCGCGCAATCCCTGCTCCCATTCCCTTGGAGGGTTCCATACGGGACACGTAGAAGGAAAAGGTTTCCGGCGAACTGTTATCGTTCAGGAAATGATCCAGCAAGTGCCGGCTCTCGCTCGCCAGCGCCGGGACCTGCTGTTCGATTTCGCCGAGGACGTCGGCCAAGGTCAGCGTCAAGAGATAGCTGATGGGAAGCCGGACCCACTCCTCTCCCTGTTCGACCGACAGATACCGGTCGACATCGGCACGACGAGGCCCTCGCGGGTCGCGTTTATCGGCCGCCAAGTCTCGCTCCAGGAGGTGATCGGCTGTTCGGTTGAGGCAACGCCGCGGGAAACGGACCCATGAGTTTTCCCAGACGGTCGCGTCGGACGACGTCAGCAACTCCTGCAACTGACGGATGAGGATGCGGGGACTTTCCCCGGCCGCAGTCCGCTCCCGGATATTCTTCACATAGTTCGAGGCATGAATCGTTCGCGGCAGATCCACGTCTTCGGAACGGCCGCAGACCGCCGCTTGAAGCTCGCTCTCCGAACCGGCAGTGATGTCGTCGTGGGAAAAAGGCAACGCCGGAAGATCGGCAAGAAACTGAATGGCTTGTCGCTGAAGCTCATGGCGAGATTCCGCTGCATGGAGAGAAGAATCGGAGGGAATCGCCGTCGTTCGACTCATCAATACCTCCCGGTGATCGTCCGCTGACCTCTCGTGCCGATATGGCTCGAGCGTACCGCCGATCTGTTACGGACAGTTCACCGACACGGAAATGTTGTGTAACAAGATAGGCCGGGAGAAGGAAGGAGGACGTCATCACGCCAAGCGGCGCAGCAGGCTCTCGACCGTCGTCGTCTGCAATGAGGGAACGACGACATCGGCCGCCGAGAGGCGAGACTCCGGCAGGGTCGTGGCCACCGCGATACACCGCATCCCCGCCCGATGGGCGGCCTCAATGCCGTGCGGCGTATCTTCGACGGCCACACATTCGTCGGCCCGCAAGGAGGAGCGCCGATTCAGTGCAGCGAGCGCATGGAGGTAGAGTGCCGGATCCGGCTTCCCTTGGTGCACATCCTGTGCGGCCGACACATGCTCAAACATCGACGTCATGCCGGCCAATTCCAAACACAAGGCGATTTCCTCCCGTAACGCCCCAGAGGCCACGGCCGTGCGGTATTGCGAGGCAACCGCTTGAACCGAGTCCCTGACACCGGGCACCACAGGCAATTGGGCTCGCAGCGCGGCTTGCATGAGCTCCGTCTTGCGCCGCACCAACTGCGCGACCGTCTCGGAGGAAACCGGAGATCTTCCGTAATCAGCCAAGGCGGCGCGGAAACAGGCGGGATCGGTGAGTCCGACATAGCGGGCGTAATAGGCGTCCGGCGCCAGCGAGATCCCCTCCATGCGCAACACCTCTCGGAACATGTCGAAATGCAGCGGCTCCGTGTCGAACAAGACACCGTCGAAATCGAACAGGATCGCGTGTATCATCGCTGGCCTTCCTTGTGTGTCAGGATACCCGTTGGTCGCAGCCCTGTGCCAGCCGCATCGGCAATCTTGACAGAGACTTAACCTTCCCGTAACCGCCCTCCTCTATACTCACTCTCTCGACCGAGCCCGGCCTGCAACGCCTGGATGCCGTCACCCGCGCGCACACTTGCAGTCTTGCCGATCGTCACCTCATCATAGGGCACGTTCCGAGCAACGAGCAGCCGATGCCGAATCCCATCACAACACCCCTTCTGATCGAACAGGGGACCTGTTACGCCCTGTTCACCTACGATATCGGCCTGGCCATCCACCTGGACGAAGCGGTACGGCATATCACGGCGATCAAAGAGCGCGGCCGCATTCGCCATAAGGCCCGGGCCCCGCAATACTTCGACTATCGCCCGGCCCCGCTTCGCCTCACGCAGGACGGACAGGTCCTGGAGTTCGGCGCCTATCGCTCACAAGCGACGGTCGAGGTCATGCTTTACGATTTCGGCGCCGTGACCGTCATCTACCGCATTCCCATCGAGGGGCCCTTCGAGGGCCTGTTAGGGTTGAGCGAGGCGCTGTACGAAAACGACACTCTGCGGACGGAGTCTCGTGGGCGATTGGAACAACTGGTACGGGACATTCAGCCCGCCGTCGAGCGGCCCACGTTGTCGAACGACGTCGAAGACTATCTGCTGTTTGCGATCGAACGTTGTACTCCGTCCGACATCCACACGCTCGGCACCCTTTACGATCATCTGTTCGCCCGCGTGCTTCGCAGCGAGGCCACGCCGCTGTCGGACCAGGAGATCCATGAGGCGACGTCCTGCCGCATCGCATTCAGCCGCGGCGACCTCGCCCTCATCGACTGGAATGCGGCCCTCATCTTCGGACAGAGCATGGAAGACGTGCGGGCGGTGCTGGAATTCGTCAACGTCGAGTTGCTCGAGATGCGCACACTGGATCAACAGCTCGACAGGGCGCTGGACGAAGGGTATGAGGCGCTCACGCGCAGGCCCGGCCGCAAACTCTGGCTGCCTGGTTCCCACGAACGAGCCGTGACCCACATCGGGCAATTGCAGGTCGAGAGCGCCGTGCTCTTCGAACGGGTGGCGAACACGCTCAAACTGCTCGGGGACCAATACCTGGCCCGTGTGTACCGCTTGGCCTCGCAACGGTTCCATCTCGACGCGTGGGACGCCAGCATTCTGCGGAAACTGCAAACCCTGGACAGCATTTACGGCAAAATGGCCGATCGGTCGACGACTCAGCGGATGGAGTATTTGGAATGGATCATCATTGTCCTGATCGCGCTCTCCATCCTACTGTCCTTCCTTCCATCTTCCGGACACTGACGGACCGAGCTTTCCGCTAGGCTTCCAAAATCGAGTGTGCTAGAACGCCCGGTACTTATCCACTGGTGGGGAATCGATGCCGAACCAAACCATGACAAGACGACTGGCGATCCTGTTCGGCATCGTCGCCGCCCTGAACTCGGCAGGGTGCCTGTCCCCTCCTACTTTGAACCGAGCGGTCCTCGCCTATGACGAGGCGATCACCGATGCGATCTCGAAGCAGTTGCTGATCAATATCGCCAGGGCCCACCATCACGAACCGATTCACTTTACCGGTGTCGCCAACGTGGCCGCCACGTTCGACTTCCGCCTCAACGCCGGCGCCACTCCGGCCCTGACCGGCGAACACGGCCGGACATTGGTGCCCCTCTTCGGCGGGTCCGTCGCGGAGAACCCCACCATCAGCATCGCCCCGATCGAGGGGGAAGAATTCACCAAGCGGCTCCTGGCCCCGTTCCAGGAGAGCAAACTCACCCTGCTGCTCCGGCAAGGCGTCGACATCGATCTCCTCTTGCGGCTCATGGCCAAGGAACTGCGACTGAAACACCAGGGCGAGGAAATCGCCTACCGCAACAGGCCATCCGACAAAGACGACTACGAGATGTTCCGCAAAGTGGTCTTGCACTTGTCGGCCATTCAAGACGCCAACCGCCTCTATGCGGAAGCGATGACGTTCGAGCGCACGTGGACCATTCCCGGCGAATCCGTCACGGCGGAAGGCTTTGCCGCGCTGGAACAGCAATACCTGATCACCTATCTCCCCGAGCAGCGCGCCTACGTCCTCCGCAAGCCGGTCTCGGGTCGCATCCTCATCACCAACTACGATCCCGCGACCCTTCCGCCGGCGGAACGGATTCGATTGCACGAAACCGCCGACCAACGGCCCGCAAACGATGTGTCCTTCGATATTCGGCCGGGACATGTCGGCGGGGAATGGCCGATGCGCGGAGATTTCAGACTGCGCAGTTTCAACGCCATGCTGAATTTTTTGAGCCGCTCGGTCGATGAAGAACGCGAGTACGACGTCGACAAGGATGTTCGAACGCCCCCGGTAGCGGAAAACCCCATCCACACGATGGAACTGCTGGTTTCAGACCGGGCGCCCGAGGCCTCGGATCTGTTTGTTCGCTCTCATGGGCGCTACTATGCCGTCAAGGGAGAGGGCCCGCTGGGCCGGTGGAATCGTGAAGCATTCAAGCTACTGACGCAACTGTTTCAAATGACCGTGACCGAAGTGCCTCGCAGCGGCGTCCCCGGCATCACCATCGCCAAATAGCCGGACGACGATTTTTTCACCACACCCGCTTGCAACTCCCGAAGACCCTCCAGTAGGGTGCTGCGTGAACGGAACGCGCCCCCTCGGCCTCTTGCCGGGAGTCGCGTGCCCGCCGGAACCCATTCACATCCATGTCCCGTCACGACGTCTATCGCCGCCTGCTTCGGCACGGCGCACTGTTGTTCTGCAGCCTCTGGTGCGGTCTCGCATGGGCCGATGAAGTTCATTTGCAGAACGGGGACCGGCTGACTGGCACGATCGTCAAAATGGAGGAGCGGGTGTTGACCCTCCAGACTGAGTACGGCGGTGAGATCAAGCTCGATTGGGGCAAAGTCGAACGCCTGACATCGACAAGCCCGCTCAAGATCCTGGTACCGGGAGCCTCACACGACGTGCTGCGCGACTTTCTCTACGGGTCGCAAGACCTCCAGGAGGCCAGAGAGCTCGGACCGGAAGGCCCCGTCCCGCTGACCGACGTGACCGCGATTAATCTGGAGGCGCTCCGCGTGACGGGCACCCTCACGGTCGGCGGAAACAGCACTTCCGGGAACAGCAGCACCAAAGCCCTCAACAGCGCGGCCCGTCTGACCATTCAAGCCTATCGCCAGCGGCTGTTACTCGAAGGCAAATACAACTACGGGCAGGCAGGCGACCAGATCACAGCCCGCAACTCGCTCGCGAGCTTGAAACACAATTATTTCGTCAGCAAGCAGATCTTCATTGAAACGTTCGGCATGCTGGAAAAAGACACTCTGCAGAACCTGCAACTCCGCTCCACGATCGGTAGCGGTCTGGGTTACCAGTTCTACGAAACGGCCCGCACCACCCTGGCGCTTTCCGTCGGTCTCGCGCATGTGGGCGAACATTTTACAAACAGCCCTAATACGCAGACCCCCTCCGCGCGATGGAGCGTGCGGTGGGAGCACGCCCTGTGGCCGGACCGCGTCAAGGTGTTTCATCGCCATGAAGCATTCTACGACCTCAATGCCGGCAACGCCTTCCGGGTGAATGCCGACCAGGGGGTCCGCATCACCGTGTACAAGAATCTCTTTTTCAACGTGGAATACGACTTGCGATTGAACACGCAACCTGCGCCGGGCCGAGAAACCACCGACGAAGCCGTGATCTTCGGTGTGGGGTATGAGTTCCGCTGACTCGCATACCGGCTAGGGAGACAACTCCTTCGCCAGACTCGCCGCGACCGCGCGACCTGCTACCCGTCCGGTCGCCCAGGCCCATTGAAAATTGAACCCGCCGATCCGGCCGTCGCAATCGAGCACCTCCCCGACCAGATAGAGCCCCGGCACCAGCTTCGACTCCATCGTGCGGAAGTTGATCTCCTCCAACGGCACTCCGCCGGCGGTGACCTCGGCAAAATTCCAACCACGATCCCGCACGACCGGAAACAGGAACCGTGTCAGTGCAGCGAGCAGACGATCGCGAAGCGAACGGGGCACCTGACCGCAGGCCTGCTGCGAGTCCGCACCGGCGTAAACGCAGATCGCCTCGGCGCAACGCTCAGGCACGACCTCCGCAACGAGTTTCACCAGGGACCGCCGAGGCGTGTCGGCAGCCCGCCCCAAAAACCATTCGCGTGCCTGATCGACCGTCTTGCCGGGCAAAAAGTTCCCATAGACCTCCGCCCTCGCGTCGCGTTCCCTCGCCAGGCACCAGAATCGACTCGCGTCCATCACCACAGGCCCGCTGATCCCGAAATGTGTCCAGAGCAAACTCCCCGTCCGTCGATCCACCGACCGTCCTTCTACGACGGTCTCCACTTCTACCTCGTGGGACAGGCCTGACAATCCCTTGTGGAAACAGCGCTCATCCAATACCAACGCCACCAGCGCCGGAACGGTCGGTGTCACCCGGTGGCCTAAGGCGCGCGCCAGTCCGTACCCTGCCCCATCACTCCCCGTCCGAGGCAACGATCGCCCGCCGGTGGCAAGCATGACACGCCGAGCCAATGTTTCCCCCTCCCGGTGGCGTATTACAAAGCGGGCCGACTGGTCTGTGCCGGTGACGTTGGATGTATCGAGTCTGGTGACGGCCAACACGCGATGCCCCGTGCGCAGCACAACCCGGAGGTCTCGAGCGCGCGTCTGCAACGCCGTGAGCACCGTGCGCGCCTTATCGGTCACGGGGAAGAGTTTCCCCGTCTCCTCGGATTTCAGTTCCACGCCGAGTGAAGCAAACCACTCGACCGTCTCACGGACCGAAAAGGCGGCCAGGACATTGCGTACGAGATGCCGGGTGCCGAAAAAATCCTCCGGCGTGACCACATCATGAGTCACGTTGCAGCGCCCCCCGCCGGAGACCAGGATCTTGGCCCCGATGGTCTTGGCTCCATCCAACAATTCGACCCTGATGGCTGGATTGTGCTCTGCCGCAAAAATGACGGCCGCCAGCCCGGCCGCCCCCGCCCCGATCACACACAAATCCGCCACCGGCTCTGCCATTGCACCTCGTCGACAATCGGTTGAGTCCTGCCGCCGCATGATGCTCGTTGCGAAGAGGGCGCGCAATCGGAAAACTTGGCATGGAAACCGGCGCCGTCACTATGCCAAAATCTCGTACAGATTCAAGGGAGTCGCCAGTACCCGCGAGAGTCCATGCGCCTATTCCATCGATTGCTGCTCCCGTTGCTTCTCTTGGGCCTCTCTGCCGGATGTCTGTTGCCCGCTTCCTCCACCTTGCCCGATACACCGAAAGACGCGGTGATTTCCACGAATGTCGAAGCGAAATTCGCCGAAGATCGGCAAGGCGGGTTGTCCGGCATCATCGTGACCACAGAAGGGGGAACCGTAACCCTGACCGGCACCGTGCAGAGGGCCGAACGCAAGGCAAGAGCCGCTGAATTAGCGCGGCAGGTCACTGGGGTGAGGCGGGTGAAGAACGATCTGGAGATTCGCGCCACCCCTGCGCCGTGACGAGTCTCGACTGGCCGAGCGTCAAAACTCCTCTTCCTCTCCTCCGGTCATCTCTTCTTCCACCATCGAAAAGGCCTTTTGCGGCAGGGTAATGGCATTGACCAAAATATCGAATGCCAATTGTGCGGTGCCCTTGACTCCCGTCATCAACGATTCTGCGGGGAGATACCGCAACTGCGGATCGCTCGTCGATCCTTTCAGCTCAAACACAGCCGTATCAAACCCCTGGCGGTCTCCGGCAAGGAGCTGTCCGAACAGCGGGATGCGCTTCAACATATCGGAATAAGAACCGAGGGGGCTGGTCGCCAGCACCATATCGAATTCATCCGCCACGAGGTCATATCGCCCCGTTCCGCTGATCTTGAGGATTGGACTGTCGAGCAAGAATTCCTTCGTGTGGACGACGCCGTTGTTCAGCGAACCCGTCAGTTTCAGCCGATCGAACGGCAACCCATCTTCGTCGAGATTCACCTGTCCCTGCAACACAACCGGCAGGTTCAAGACTGACAGCAGGGTAGACAGGACCGGGACCTGATACAGCCGTCCGTCCTGGACGAGGATTTGAAGCAGCTGGCGACTAGTCAGGCTAGCAGGGAGCAGCGCACCTCGCTCAAATTCGGCTTGGACTTTCCCCGATGTGGTCAGCCACCCCGAGACGACCGGCTTGTCCTGGAACGGCGACAAGACCCGCTCGACCGGAAGACCGCTGGCGCGGAAGGTGCTGCGGGCCTGTTCCATCTGCCCGTTTCTCGTGCGGATCTTCACCTGGCCCGCGAGGTGCCCCTCGTTCGTGTCCCCGCTGATCCGCTCAACTGTCAGAAGTCCGTGCTCCCAGGTGATTTTGCTGGAGAGGTCGGTGAGCAGGAACTTCTTGTAATACACATGATCGATAAACAGAAACGCGTTCAGCGTCGCGGCCGACCAGAGGCGGCTCGAAGATCGCCGGCGGGCTACTCGCGACGGGCGTGGTCGAGACACGTGAAAGACGGCGAGATCGATTTCAGACGACTCCACGACGAGCCGGGCCCTCGGGTAGTCTGCCCATTGGGCGATCGAGCCGGAGATTCGCAGATCGCTCGCACCCACGTGACAGGTCATACGCGTAATATCAATCCGGTCTTGATCAAAACGCAGCGTCACGAATGCGTCTCGAATCGGTTCGTTAAGAGCCTCCACGTTGATCGTCCCCTCATCGAATGTAATCTGTCCGGATGTGCGCCAGGAGGCTCGGTCGTTCATCCGGCCATCCATATTGAGGGTGGCATCCACTGTTCCTGCCCGAACAGGTCCCAGAACGATGCCTTTCGGCAGTTTGCCGACGACAATCCGTCCCGACGACACATGCAGCGAAAACTCCCTCTCCCCGTCCAAATGGATCGCCCCGGATGCTGAAACCGCGACCGGAGGCAACGTGATCCCGACATGTCGAATCTCCAGCCGATTGTCTCGCGAGAGCTGCCCTTCAAAGTCAATCGCAGCCGGAGTCTGCGGCGGCTTAGTGAACCAGTTCTGCAGGCGCAGTCCGGCCTGCCCGAGATCAATGCTGCCTTTGATTCGCGGGGCTCCGACCACACCCGTCAAGGCGGCGCGCAGGCGAATGGTGCCGTCCAGCTCGGGAATCAATTCTTCCTCCGCTCGCTCCGCCAACCACGATTGGACCTCCGACGCCTCCATACTCATTGCCAGCGTCACATTGGAATAGGTTTTACCCTCCGCCATCGTCACTGAACCCTGCATGTGGAATGTAGCCGGCCCCATCCACCCGTCAAAATGCTCGATCGCCACCAAGGTCGGCGTGGCGGTGACATGCGCCTCCACCTGTCGAACCGGCATCGGCAACAGAGCACTGCGCCCTCCGCCCCGCTGCAGCCGGAGATCGGCATCAACCAGCGCGAGCGGTTGCCCACTGAGCGGTCGCCCCATCACATGGGCGATCATCTCGACATCCCCGGTTGGTTGCGCCAGCTCCGTCACCAAGTCTCGCAACAGCGGAAAATCATCCAGACGGCGCACCGTCTCCACCAACCCTGCCACCGGTGCCGTACCTGAGATTTTCACATCGATATGCGGATCGGTCGCCCACTGTGTGATCAGCAAATCTTGCCCCGTCAGCCTGATAGGGCCACATTGCGCGCGCACCTCCGTCATGCGGAGTTGATCGGCATCGAACCCTATATTTACGGAAAGGGCCTCCACGGGCGGGTACTGGGGAGCAAGCGTGAACCGGCCGTTCCGAATAGCCACGAGACCATTGACGCGCGGCCGTGCCCCGGGATTGAGTTCACCGGCGATCGACAAGGTTTGAAGAGTGATCACTCCTTCCACAGCATGGTCCGTGAACTGCGCCCGCAACTGATCCGATATCCAGGCGGACGGCAGTTCACTCAAGAGGCGTGTAACAGCCACCGGCGGCGCGGACATGGTGGACGAAAATCGTGCTTGTGGGGTCCCGATACCGAGAATCGCCAAGGAACCCTGCAAGGATACATCCGCAAGCTCAGCCCTCACGTCGTCGGCGAGCAGATCAGACCCCGCCGCCCTCGGCACCCAGCGCAGGTGCGCCGTCAATTGGGCAGGCTGCGCAAAACCATCGGAGATCCTGCCGTCGCCCAACCAGTAAGCCAACGCGTCACGCACATGCAGTCGGTGAACCCGCAGATCCCCCTCTGCTTGTATTCCTCCTCCCTCGTCGGTTTGCGTCAACGAACCCTCATACAGAAATGCCGCCTGCCCACGCGCCTGCGGAATCTCACCGGACAGATGCAGCATCGCACGGCGCCCCATCATGTCACTCGCTAACGCTCCCTGCGTCACAGTGATATGGAGCGGAGCGGGCGCGGAGGCCGATTCATCGACAAGGGTCACGACTCCGTGAATCACGAACAGATTCCGAACAACCTGGAACAGCGCGAACGGCCGTGTCGAATCCGAAGAATCCGCGGGTGAATCATCCTTGCCCAGGGACCAGTTCCCATTCGGCCACCGGCGAATGGTGACCTGAGGTCGGTCGATGACCAGATCCTTGGCGACGAGGCGCCCCTCCAGGAGCGGTAGCCACTGCAGCGCGATCTCCACCCGCTCCGCGATCACCAGCGGCATGCTGGAAACGGAGTCGTAGAGCCGGGGATGCATCAGTGCCAGCCTGGGCGAGGGAAAGATCTCAATATGCGATTGCTCGATGGAAATCCGATGTCCTGTCCGCGCTTCGATCTCCTGAAGCAATGCCGCCATACTCGCCGGACGACTCACGAGCCATGGAAGAGCCAGGACCGCACCCACACAGAGGATCGCAAGGAAAAGCACCATGTATAGGAGCAGCTGTGCTGCTCGCTTGAGTACGGGCGGGACGATGGTGTGATTCATGCCGGGCGACTCCTTCGCTCCACTGTACGCAGCGAAGGAGGCAGACACAAGCGGCCGCACTCGAGTGAGGCAGGGGGAGGGTCCGGCACTGGTTGTCCGGCATGAGGATTCCAGTGAGCCGGCCGCAGTGGGGATGCGCACGAACAGGGTATGCTACACTCCCGGACCGACAACCACCTTCCACAGATTCATCGTGATACGGAATTGATGGCCGGTTCTCTTCTTCGAATCGCATTCTTGCACCTGGCCCCCGTCCCGGGGGCACTGGCGCAGAACCGTCACCTCATCACCACCGCCATTTGCAACGCCGCATCCTTAGGGGCCACGTGGATCATCACCCCGGAGCTGGCCGTCAGTGGTTACACATTTGCCGACCAGATTGGAACTGAGTGGATCGAGCCGCAACCGGACCACTGGATGAGCAGGATCTGCCGGCTCGCCGCCCAGCTCCGCGTCACCCTGTTCCTCTCACAGCCGGAAAAAGATCCACATTCCCGGCGCCTCTTCAACACGGTCTTTGCGATCGGCCCAGACGGTCGCATGGCGGGCAGCCACAGGAAGATCAATGCCCTGCGCGTCGGATCTGAAGCCTGGTCCACACCAGGCACAAAGGCGACGGCGTTTAGCCTGACGCCATTCGGCCGCGTAGGCCTCCTCATCTGCGCAGATGCCTATACTCCTGGGATTGCCAAGAATCTGAAGGCTCAGCGAGCCAAGGTTCTTGCTTCTTCAGCTGCCTGGGCGCCTGGCCTGCACGGCCCGAATGGCGAGTGGGAACGCTGCACGAAAGACACGGGACTGCCGTTGTTCGTCTGCAATCGAACCGGTCAGGACCGCACGCTGGATTTCAGGAGAGCCGAAAGCGTCGTGGCACAAGGGGGTAAGCGGCTCCTCTCCCTGTCATGCGAGCAGTCCGCCATTTTCCTGATCGACTGGAATCTCACGACTGAGACGCTGGCCGGCCCGAACGCCCGGCGCATTCTGCTCTAGCAGGATGCGGAAAAAGTCCGCCAGCGGCGTTCTCGCATCGCTCAGCGGCTCACCGTACGGCACGAGTACGATTCGCCGCTTCGTTCGCTGCGGCCTTGCTGGACGGCCCTTTTGCGCATCCTGCGGGCGATTCTGACGCGAGACAGCCCCTGTGCGAAATGCGACGTATGACGCAATCATCGAGTTTTTCCACAGCCTGCTAGCCTTATCTCGTCGCTCGTATCTCGTATTTCGCCACAGGCCGGCTCGTTCGGACGAGATACGTTGCACGTTTCACGAGAGACGAACGCTGAGATCGAACAGGTTACGACGACTTCAGCAAGCCGTCCAAGAGGACCAGCCCGGCCGGCCAGTCGCCATGACCGCTCTCGGCATTGATATGGCCCGCCGCCCCGACATCGACGAATGTGCTGCCCCACTGTCCCGCGCAGCGCCGGGCATACTCGATCGATCCATAGGGATCATCGTGACTGGCGGCCACGAGACTGGGGAATCGTAGTCTGACAGAGGGCGTGGTCTGAAACCCCTGCGCGGTGATGGGAAACGCCGATTCGGCCGGATCGGGAGGTGCTACCAGCAAGGCCGCATGCACGGGCAGTGAGAACCGTTGCGCCCAATGCGCCACCAGCAGACAGCCCATGCTATGAGCGATCAGCACCGTAGGCTGAGGCTGTTCGGCCATCGCGGCATCGAGTCCTTGCAGCCACTCCTCCAGCAGCGGATGCTCCCAATCACGCTGCCGCACCCGTCTCCAATGGGGATGGTGCCGCATCCATAGGGTTTGCCAATGCTGTGGCCCGGAATCACCGATGCCCGGGACGATCAGGGCCACATCCCCGCCTGCCACCTTACGACCGACCACGGTTTGCACGCTCCGCAAGCCAGGCCACGGCCCCCGCTCCGGCGGTCCGACCACTGGCTAAACAGGCCGTGAGCAGATACCCGCCCGTCGGCGCCTCCCAATCCACCATCTCTCCCGCGCAGAACACCCCCGGCAAGGCGCGCAACATGAGCCGTTTGTCGAGCGCCTTAAACTCCACTCCGCCGGCGCTGCTGATCGCCTCCGCCAAGGGACGCGGCGCCTTCACCGTGATCTGCAGCGATTTGATCGCGGTCGCCAGGCGGGTCGGGTCCGTAAAATCGTCCTTCGAAACGATTTCGCGGAGCAGCCCGGCCTTCACGCCGTCGATATGCGCACGCCGTTGCAAATGGGTCGCCATCGTTTTCTTGCCGCGCGGCTGGGACAGATCCTTGATCAGACGCGGCAGTTCACGATCGGGTGCCAGATCCAGTCGGAGCGTGCCCCGGCCGGTTGCTTCGATTTCATCCCGCAGGAACGGCGCGACGGCATAGATCACGCCGCCCTCGAGGCCGGTCTCCGTGATCACGAATTCGCCCATGCGACGCATGACCGCGCCGGTCGGTGATTTCGCCACCACGCCCACCGTTTTCACCGGATGCCCCGCAAACTTGGTGCGAAAGTGTTCGGTCCATCCCACATCGAACCCGCAATTCGCCGGTCGCAACGGGGCGACGGAAATCGAGCGCGCGCCAAGAACCGACACCCACGCCCCATCCGAGCCGAGATTCGGCCAACTGCCCCCTCCTAACGCGAGGATGACGGCATCCGCCCGTACGGATGTCGGCCCTTGCGGCGTTTCGAAGCGCAGGGCCTTGTGTTCGTCCCAGCCGCACCAGCGATGCCGCACGTGAATGGTCAAACCAGCCTGCCGCAGGCGCCGCAGCCAGGCGCGTAACAGCGGGGCAGCCTTCATATCTTTGGGGAAGACCCGGCCCGAAGACCCGACGTACGTGTCGATCCCAAGTCCCTGAGCCCAGGCGCGAACCGCGTCGGCGCCGAACTCGGCCAGCCACGGCGCGACCTGCGCCCGACGTTCGCCATACCTGCTGAGAAAGAGCTCCGCCGGGTCGGAGTGGGTCAGATTCAACCCTCCCTTTCCGGCCAGGAGAAATTTCCGGCCCACGGAGGGCATGGAGTCGTAGAGCGAAACCTGCACGCCCCCGGCCAGCGCTGTTTCGGCGGCCATGAGTCCGGCCGGTCCACCACCGATAATGGCAATGTGCATACGATTGGTCGATTGAGCCCGTGAATGTCCGTCTATCTATTCTGGCTTGCGCTGCTGTCTTACCATGGATGGAGGGGGAAGCGCACTCATCCGCCGCGACGCCGCGCATGCGGGTGAACCCTGTTGCGGGACTGACGTGTGACAGGGAGAAACCACCTCGGCTGCATGCGCCAAAAATCGACACGTACATTGCTCCTCAAAGACGCGTTGGAATCAAGCACATACCTGCGTCCCCGGTCACGCACACACACGACCCAATGCCAGCAGGACCGACGCCCCTCCAGATGCCATTTGATGGCCAGCAGCGCGCAATCAGGCAAGTCGGACCACGAGCGAAATGGCCTGGTCGTCTGTGCGGCACGCAAGCCGAATGATAGCAGCAGACGCCGCACAGACAACGTCTCCGACCAGAGTGTTGGATCTTGAGCAGAGATGCCCAGCGAGGAAGCCACGGCCTTCGCGCGCGCATACGACACACCCGCAAGCGCCGCCACCGCCGCAATGCCACAGCCTGTCCGATCCTCCTGGACAATTGGTTTCATCGCACGTCGACTTTCATCTTTCTGCCGCCTGACACAGAAAACCCCTGCCGCTCGTAGAACACCAGGGTACGTTCGAACTGCGGCAACGGCGGCGTGGTCACTTCCAGTCTGGCCCATCCTTTCGAGCGAGCCACGCGCTTGGCCTCCGCGACCAACGCTCGCCCCACCTCCTGCGACCGACGGTCCGGACAGACATACAATTCCGGGATGATCCCGAACCATCCCTCCGCGTACAACGCCCGGCATTCGGACAGGGTGAGCAACCCGACCGCGGTCTCGCCGTCGCGTGCCAGCAGCACGGTATAACTTCCGTCCTCCAGCCAGCTTCGTGCGCGCGATTCCGTCTCGGCTAACGAGAAGGCGAACGCCGGCGTCCCGATGGCGACCATAATCTCCCGCAGCAAGTCACCGACCAGCCTCGCAACGGTCGGTACATCGACTGGCTCTGCCGTGGCGAGATGAATCGGCATGGCGCGACCCTACCGAGAGTGGCGTCGCGCGTCAAGGACCGGGGTGAGATTCAGCTGAAGGCGGGAAAACTGTTGCGTGGCTGTCGGAGCCCTCTGCAGCAAATGCCGACGACACCGACAGCGGCTTCCTGTCGTCCGATGGAAGTCAAAAGAGATAGCGAATGCCGACCAGCCCGAGCACTGCCGTCGCATCATACCGGCCGCTTCCTCCGAGCTGCGTCCATTCTCCCTTATTCAGCCGCCACGCCACTTCCGTATTGAAACTCCAATGCGCCGTCAACGGCACATCGACTCCACCGGCGATGCGTGCGGCGAAAGTATTGTTGTAATCGAGCGCCGGGACTCCGGACTCGGTTGAGAACATATTGAAGTTCATGCCCAGCCCGACGGACAGGTATGGAATGGCCGCTGTGGTGAGAAAGGGACGCATTTCCATCGTCGGCATCACCGCCACCGTGAACAGATCACCGAAGGTGCCATTCCCGCCTTTGAGATTGAGTGCCTGCTGCTGACCATCGACAGTCAACCCCAACCGAACGTGCGGGTTGAATTGATAGAGAAGCTGAACACTCCCGGCACCCCCCAGGGCGGGGGATCCATTGGACACATGATCCTGCGTTCCCTGAACCGCTCCACCTCGAACGGAAACCACCCAGCGCGACACAGCTGAAATCTCCGGGTCCTCGGTGCCGACGTTCCCCTCCTCCGCGTGGGAGGGCCGGGCCATGCCGCATACCCCTCCGACGATCGACGCCAACACCACCGCTCCAACCACCCGTATGCCCCACATCGTGGACTCCTCCTCCCATTCCCGGCGCTTGCCGGGAACAATGAAATCTGTGTGAACACCGCCGACTACCTCGCCGAGGCGCACTATCGAGGATTCGTCAGCTCAGAACACAGTCCTCTGAGGGGTTACCACGAAAGACGGTGGTCAGCCGGAGGTGTCACAGGGAAGGGAGCGGCCCACACAACACACGTGGCCTGGGGTCGATGCGATTCGGATCGGGAGAGCTCCCGGCATGACAGGGTCTAGCTGTGGATCCTCTTCATGCGTCGCTCGCCGACGCCCAGGTGAAGGGAGGCCACATCGAGTTCCTGTTCCAGGTGATGCAGCACCTCATCGCTGATCGTGCCATTGTTCCGGAGGCTGATCAGGGCCCGACGCTCAGCCGTGAAAGCCTCATGCTGAAGCCGTTGGAAGGAGACGGTCTCGGAACCGGAGGTCTCTTCTTGGAGCAGACTCGCCTGGGTCAGCCGTTCCAGCCGCCGGAGATACCGCAGACGGACACGTTCCACCTGCTCCGTCACGGCCCAGGTTTCCGTCGCCACCTGATCCAGTCGAGTCAGGGCCGCTGTTGCCGCATGTTCCCGTGCCAATGTTTCTTCCTGCCTCAGGTCGTCTTCCTCCTGAAACCCTAACAGCCGGATGATCGGCGGCAGAGACAGTCCCTGCAGCACAAGCGTGACGAGGATGACCATGAAACTGATCAAAATGATTTCAGACCGGTACGGAAAGGGCGTCCCGGCGCCGGTCGACACGGGAAGGGCCAACGCCGCCGCCAATGTCACAATGCCGCGCATCCCGGTCCAGGACACGAGAAAGATCTCTGCCCAGGAAGACATGGGATCGCGCGCACGGACCGTTGCGCTCAGCCAACGCGGGATGAGGTCCGCCAAGGGGACCCACGCAAACCGCACCACAATGGTCGTCACGCTGATCACCAGCCCGGCAATCAGGACGGGACGAAACTGTCCCGCCGGCATGGAATCGCGGAGCACCCCCAGCTCCAGCCCGATGAGAATGAAGATGACGCCATTGAGCAGAAAGATCAGCAGATCCCAGACGGCGCGTGCCTGCAATCTCGTGGCCGGCGACACGGCACCGCTGAACGACTGACGAAGGTACAGCCCGCCCGCGACACAAGCGAGAACTGCGGACGCATCCACCAACTCTCCGCACACCCAGGCGATGTAGGGCGCAAGCAGCGTCACGCCGATCTGAGAAAACCCATCCTCCATCGCACAGAGCGCCCACCGCGTGATCCAGGCTACGCCGATCCCGATGACCACACCGGCCAGTGCGGCGAAAGCGAACTCGTACAGCGTATGGCCGAGCGCAAACGATCCGCTCATCGCCGCGCCCACGGCCGCCCGATACAACACCAGCGCCGTGGCGTCGTTGACCAGACTTTCACCTTCCAGAATGGTGACGACACGACGCGGGATCCCTAACCGTTTACCGATGGCCGTCGCGGACACGGCGTCGGGCGGCGAGACGATCGCACCCAGCGCAATCGCTTCCGCCCAGCCGATGCCGGGCAAGAGCGCATGCGCAGCCACCGCCACGCCGGCGGTGGTCGCCGACACCAAGCCGATGGCCAGGAGGGAAATCGGCCGGAGGTTCCGCCGGAACTCACGAAAGGAGGTGAAATAGGCAGCCGCCCACAGGATCGGCGGGAGAAAGACGAGAAACACAAGGTCTGGATGGAGGGTCACCCTCGGAAGGCCAGGCATGAGCCCCAACACCAGTCCGCCAAGCACCAGGAAAATCGGGTAGGGAATACCAATCTTCTGCGCGACGGTGGTCAACGCGAGCACCACCGCCAACAGCATGATGATGATTTCGAGTTGGTGCAGCCCTTCCATCTCGCAACAAGAGTCCTCTTCCGCCGATCGCACGCCGCCCCGCAGATCGTCGGCGCCGGCGGTTGACTAGATCCCGATCGTCTCAAGTCGCCGCAGATCGTCCGGCTCGATCGTGAACCGGTCGGATTGGAGATCGTCCTTCATGTGCTGCGGATTGGTCGTGCCGGTGAGCGGCAGCATACCGATTTGCATGGCGAAGCGGAACACCAGTTGCGCCGGCCCTGCCCCGTATTTGGCCGCCATGGCCCGTACCTCCGGCTCGGCGAAGATCTCGCGATTGGCGGTGAGCAACGAGAACCCTTGATAGATGATGGCCTGTTCGCGGCAAATCTCCCGTACGTCCTGATCCCAACCCAGCGCGGCATAACAACGATTCTGAACAACCATCGGCTTATGTCTCGCTTTGGCGCAGAGGAGAGCCAGTTGTTCGGCGGACACGTTGCTGATGCCGATCATCTTGGTCTTGCCCGCATCGTACAGCGCTTCGATGGCCGCCCAAACCTCCCAATCCTCCGCTCCTAACCCACGCCGATAATAGGGCCCGTGTAAGACGTAGGAGTCCAGATAGTCCGTGTGAAGATGGGCCAACGAGCTGTCGAACGATTGCGTCACCTGGGTGGTGAGATCGGCTTGGGCATCGTAGGGCGTGCGGTGGTCCTGACCGTTCACCGGCGTGAACTTGGTCTGCACGAACAACCGCTCACGCGGCGTGCCCTGTTTGGCCAACTCCAACAACGCCCCGCCGACCAGCGCTTCCTGATAATGGATCAACTGATTGGCCGTATCGATCGCGGCAAATCCGGCAGCCACGGCCTGTTGCACCAATGGTGTCGTCGCGTCTTTTTTCCAGGCGGTTCCGTACATGAACGAGGGAATCGACACCTGATTGTAAGCAGTCAGCATGACGTGAAGTCCTCCATCCCGTACCTTACACAGATTCTCGCGGCGGTCTCAATGCTCCACCCAGCCAATCCTGGCGCGCTGACATGGACTCAGTGTGTCGGCCGCTGGCGACCGTTCGCCCCAACCTGTTAGAGTGCGCCGTCACCTTCAAGAAGGAGCAGCGTCGAGATGGATGCAGGACAGGCGAATCAGGTCGTCGAACTTCGGCTCACCTCCCGGTACATCACAGAACATCCCTGGACCGTCCAGGCCATCAACGGCTTTCTCTCGGCCTATTTCATGGAGAAGCCGGGTTTTGTGGTGCAGCGGCATTTCGACGATCTCGAATCCGGCATGCACGTCTGGCTCTGTGACGTCCCGTCCAATATGAAAATCACGGTACTCCTGCGGCGATTACAGGCGGACATTCCCCCTTGCCGCTACGTTCAACCAGCCACAGACCCGTCGGCCCGACCGCAATATGTGATCGATAGTCCGGAGTGAGCGACACCTGCCGCTTGCGTCCGGCATCGCCGACTGACTACCATGTGCACAAACGCGAACAAGGGAGTTGCACATGCGCGTGATCGTCATCGGAGGAACGGGCACCATCGGATCGGCCGTCGTGAAGCGGCTTGCGACGCGGCACGATGTCGTCACGGTGGGACACACACGAGGTACGTATCAGGTGGATCTGGCCTCGCCGGATTCCATCACCAGCCTGTTCAAGGCCGTCGGCAGCTGTGATGCCGTCGTGAGCACCGCAGGGGTTGCCAAGTTCGCGAGCCTGGACGACCTCACCTACGACGACTACTTCATCGGCTTAAAGAATAAACTGATGGGCCAGGCGAATCTGGTGCGCATCGGGAAGGCCTACGTGACCAACCACGGTTCATTCACGCTCACCAGTGGCGTGCTCAGCCGGGAACCCATGAAAGGTAGTTGCGCCATCAGCATGGCGAATGCGGGCCTGGAGGGGTTTGCCCGCGCCGCCGCGCTCGATCTGCCGCGAAGCCTGCGCGTCAATGTCGTGAGCCCGCCTTGGGTGACGGAAACGCTGATCGCCAGAGGGATGGATCCGTCGATCGGTATCCCTGCCGACATGGTCGCGCAGGCGTATCTGGCGAGCGTAGAGGGGACGATGACGGGGCAGACCATGGACCCCCGACAGATCGCCCGATCCTAACAGGATGCGGGAAAAGTCCGCCAGCGGCGTTCTCGCGTCACTCAACGGCTCACCGTACCGCAAGGGTACGATTCGCCCCTGGCGGACACTGGGCGCTCACCGACTCGCGCCCGTCCGCAAACGTGCGCTCATTCTTCTTCGCGTCGCGGACCTCGCTGCGGCCTTGCTGGACGGCCTTTTTGCGCATCCTGCGGTGCGTGGTGACGCGGGACGGCACGTGTCGCCCGGCGCGCGCAACGATGCAAAGAGCGACTGTTTCCGCAACCTGCTAACCGCGCCCGGACAGCCTATTTCCCGACCAGCTGAAAGGCCCCCAGGGGATAGGCGCGTCCGTTCACCAGCACCTCGACTCGATGCATTCCGGCGTAGTGTTTCCGCGTCGTCAGTTGCGCGAGGGAGAGCCGTTTGCTGAACGACCCCACACCGCGCGGAGCCAAATCCAGTTCCCTCAACTTGAACACCTTGGCACTGGTCGTACCGTTTGCCTTCATATAGTGGACGCGCAGATCCACCAGAAGCCGTTGCACACGAACGGCGCGGCCGGCAATGTCAAAGGTCAGCGTCACAGCCGAACCGATCGCCGGGCGACGCGGCGTGATGCGCACCCTTTCCACCGAGACACGTGCCGCCGCCCCGAATCCCAGCAGACCAAGCGCCCCTGCTTCCCCCCGCTTCACCGCCGACCGCAAGGCATGGCGAACGATCCAGCGGCGCTCCTCTGTCGCATCCACCAGCCATCGCTGAGCGGTCTCGACCAAGACGGCAGGATGGTCCTTGCCGATGTCATTGAGATTGTTGGCCACGCTCCGCCGCACGTAGAGCGAGACATCGTCCTTCAACCACTCCAAGAGAGCCAGCACCGGTCGCGGATCAGCCTGGAAGGCGCGAAGTCTTGAGGCCCAGGGCAACCGGGGGCGTGTACCTTCCGACACCAGCCGCCGGACATCCTCGCTGGGATCGGTGGCCCATTCAGCCAGGCGGGCCAACGTGGCCTCCTGATGCCGTTCGAGATACCGGCGGATGCTGAATTCCGCGGTGAAACGTTGTGTCAGCAGATATTGCGCGCGCATGGAGGCTTCGAAGTGGTCGAGTCCGTATTCGGCCACAAAGAAGACATGCGGGAGAAAGAGGAAACCACCCATGCCCGGGGCTACGGTTCGTTCCGATTGTTGGTCGAGTGACGCCAGCAGAATCTCGACCGCCTTCTCATAGTCGTCCGGCATGAAGCGGCGCAGTTCATGCGCGATTTTCCACCCACGCGGCATGAGTTCGAGATCGTCATACCCGGCCAACGTCGACCGCACGAACGCTTTCTCGTCGAATCGAGGAAAGACGGCGGCGATCATCCGCGCGATGGTTCGCGGCACCTCGGCGCCGAAACGATTCTTGAGCGGTTCCGCCATGGCCCGTTACCCACCTGCGAAGACCGGGCGGAATCCGGCCTTGGTGAGTATGCGCGCCACGTCGTCACGCCTGTCCCCCTGAATCTCGATCCGCCCTTCCTTTACCGTGCCCCCGACGCCGCAGGCCTTCTGCATCTCTTTGGCCAGTTGTTCCTTCTCGGCCTGGCTGATGCCGACAAATCCCGTGACCACCGTCACCGTCTTGCCGCCGCGATGCGCGGTTTGCCGAATGATATCCACCCGCCCCCGGTTCTTCGCCGGAGCCGGTTGTGGGACAGCAGGCCGATCGACCTTCTCCCGCGCCGGAGTCGGCGGCAGTTCAAGATTCTTCAAGATCGCAAACGGACTGTTCCATTGAACCGGCTCACCGTCGGTGGGAATGCGTTTTTTCTCGTTCATGCCCTCATGCTCCAAAACCCGTCGTTCGTCGCTCGTATTTCGTCGTTCGCAAGATACGCTTCACGATTCACGGCGATTGAGGCATTTTTAACACCGTCACCTCCACCTGCGCGGCATTCGTCCCGTCCCCTATCAGCACCTGCCCGTCTTGAATGGTGCAATGCAGGTCCATCTGGCGTCGCGCCAGCCCGGCCAATACACGACTTCCTTCCATCGAGAGATTCATGACCGTGAGATTCTTCAACCGCTCAAGCCCGGCCGCATGGTCCTTCCACCACTGATCCGCTGCGCGACCTCCATACGTATAGACCCACACCTGCCTGGCGCGACCGCAGGCCTGGCGCAGCGCTTTCTCATCCGGCAATCCCACCTCGATCCATAACTCGATCAGACCTGTCGCATCCTTCTGCCACAGCGCGGGCTCGTCTTCGGCACTCAATCCGCGGCCGAACGACAGATCCACGTGCGCGTGTTGCGCGAAAGCCAGCAGGCGGACCATCAGGCGCTCGTCGGTTTCCGACGGATGTCGAGCGAGGGTGACCGTATGGTCTTCGTAATAGTGGCGATCCACATCGGCGATGTGGAGGACCGCTTTGAAGATCGTCGCGTTCGGGGCCATGGAAGCGTGAAATCCTTGCCTGTAGGCGTTCGCATTGAACACACCTGCCGATGCAGGCGGTGAACGCGAACGGCTGATGGTCAGGGCAGCTCCGCGATATACATCCCCTCCACCCGCTCGCGCGCCCAGGGCGTCTTGCGGAGGAACGTGAGGCTCGATTTCACGCTCGGGTTGTTCAGGAAGCAACGCACCGGCAAACGACGGCCGAGTTCAGCCCACCCGTGTCGCTCAACGAGCGTGGTCACGATAGTCTCCAGCGTGACGCCGTGCAACGGATCGCGGGGATGGGAGGTGGACATAGGCGTATCGCCGACAATTGCAGAACAGGAAAGATTTCCAGTATCTCACTCCCGCTTTATCACCTTAACCGCAGCGTTCTCCGATGCTGCTCATCATGATGCACATTGCAGAGAGTTACGAGATTATCGGCGGTATTACCACCTCGGTCCTTGTGATGTTGTCTGTGATGAAGCTCCAGCATCTTCCTCGGATCTTCCGGTGAAAGCATGCCGCGGTGCCAACCACACTTAGTGCACTTGAAAGCATCGCGATACAAAACCTCAACCCGAACAGAATCAGGAATGGAACGGTCATGTTCATACGCTTGACGATCCTCTTCAAGAACGTAAACCCCAACTGCCAGATCCTCGCGGCCACTATTCTTGGTAACGATGGGCCACCCCTGTTCTGTACGCAGCTCACGGACTCGCCGGGCCCACTCTTTCTTATCTTTCGCAAGGTATTTGAGTTCTTCGCCCGTGATTTCCTGGCCGACGTTCCTTCGGAAATATTCGATAATTCTGTCTGACACCGAGACCTTCCTTTTCCTGATTTCGTTCAGCACATTCCAGCGGTAAGCGGCTTCGCGGTCTTGCTCAGCGCGCATCAAAACGTATTGATCCGGTTTGATTTTTGATGGGTCGATGCGGAGGCAGCTTTTCAGACTAGCGAGTTCCGCATGATTTCCAGTGATGCGGGCATCTTCCACCATATCCGCAACCGTCACCCCAGAATAAATCCACCAGCCGAACTGGACACGAAGCTCTCTTACACGGCGGGCCCATTCTCCGATGCCGGAAACGACCATCAGTTCGTCGCCTTCAATGACAAATCGTGGGTACTTCCTCAGATAGAACAGTATTCGATCTCTTGCTGAGGCAGCGTCCTCCCTCGGGATCAAGGAACTGCCTAAGTCTCTGAGAAGATGATAGGCAGGGACAAGAGCCTGAACTTTGGCGCGGAGATTCGGAGTCTCAAGCTCTTTCTTGAAGTTGGTGAGAAGCTCAACCAACGTTGCTCTGATAGTCTCGAGTTCGCCTTGCTTGGATCTTCTTGGCATACAGTGGATTGCTTTTTCGTATTGACATCTCGAGAGGGTTCAACTCCGTTAATCAGGGACAACATCTATATATTGGGGTTGACTTGGGAAATCAACTCTATATACTGTCCACCGTCAGAGAGTCTGCCTATGTCGCGGCATGAGTGTAGCTTTCAAAGCTGAAATCCACGATGGCCAAGAAACTTGGCACAAAAAAACAACGCACCATCCCATCGGACATCGATCGGATACTGAGGCGGTATCCTGAACAGTCCTATGCCTTACTGCGGCAATCGCTTTCGGCCAGCTCGCGGGGCGGAGTCGTCGGCGAAGGTGGATCATCGGTCTATGCCAAGAGAAAATTAAGAGTAATCGACCTGTTTGCGGGAGCCGGCGGCTTTACCTTGGGATTATGCAACACAGGGAAGTTTGAGCCGGTTTTCGCAAATGACTTCAATGCGTACGCAGCAAAAACCTATAACGCAAATTTTGGAGATCATTGTCTCCATGGTGATATCAACAACCTATTGGCAAATAGTTCCTTCAAATTTCCCGAAGCGGATATTGTAATCGGCGGCCCACCTTGTCAAGGTTTCAGCCCGCTCAACAAACAACGTGAAGGCGACCCAAGAAAGCAACTTTGGAGAGCTTTCATGGAAGTGGTGAGTCGGATAAAGCCACTCGCATTTGTGATGGAAAATGTACCCGAACTTCTTGCTTCGGCGGAGTTTCACGACATAAAAACTCATGCAGAATCCATGGGCTATCTGGTGACGGCAGATATTCTGAACGCAGCCGACTACGGCGTTCCCCAGCGGAGAAAGCGAGCCATCCTAATGGCGAGTCGAGTCGGCCGCATCTGGCCCCCGACTCCGACGCACGCCAACCCACAAAAAGCTCCCACTCTTTTCCAAAACGGATTGCTGCCTTGGGAGACCGTGGGGAGAGCAATTGAAGATCTTCCGGAACCTGAGGGAATTGATATAAGGGTTGGAACAGTCACTCCACCTCTTGATCTGCATTTCGGCAGAACTCCTACTCCGAAGAGCCTCGCACGGTATCGATGCATTCAAGAAGGCGGCAATAGATTTGACCTTCAGAAGAAGCGCCCCGACTTAACACCCAACTGTTGGATCAGGAAGAAATCAGGTGGGACGGACCTATTCGGACGTCTGTGGCGAGACCGCCCTGCTTTCACAATACGAACTGAGTTCTTCAAACCGGAGAAGGGTCGGTATCTTCACCCTACGCAACATAGACCGATTACTCACCGAGAAGCCGCTCGCTTACAGTCTTTTCCCGACAGTTTTATCTTCCTGGGAACCAAAATCGAGATTGCTAAGCAGATCGGGAATGCTGTCCCGCCGCTACTGGCCCAACGCATAGCCGAAGTCCTCCTCCGACACCTCTAGCGCAGCAATCCCTATCGAGAGTTCTGGTCGTCGAGGTCTGCTCTATGGCTGACGTCTACAGTAAAACCAAACGGTCAGAGATCATGTCCAAGATCAAGGGAAAGCATACTTCCCCTGAGATCAGACTGGCCCTATTGCTAAAAGAACTAGGACTCAAGCCACAGCAACATAGAAAAGACCTCCCAGGGTGCCCCGATGCAGTTTTATATAGGAAAAGGATAGTCTTGTTCGTGAACGGTTGCTTCTGGCACGGTCACAAAAACTGCTCCCGAGCCAGCCTACCCAGCACAAACCAGATATTCTGGCAGACGAAGATTGAGAGAAATGTAAGACGGGATGCGAGTCAGCACAGAAAACTAAGAAAACTGGGATGGCATGTATTAACCTTCTGGACCTGCAAGCCACTCACTCGAGCAAATTTAGAATCTCGACTGCGTAGAATCCAACCCTAACCAAGTATCAGGCTACGAGCGATCACAGTCGTAATAAGCTATACCGAAAAAGCAAAGGCATATTGCCCATCTGGAAACCTAATCTGTGGCCACCACGAAGCGTTCCTACCTCGCCCAGGCTTTGTACGAAGGAGAAACAACGTAATCTTGTCGTCTGGAACTTTTTCCGATTCGCCTCCCGTAAGAATACCCTGAGTCTCTCGCCTTGCGGCCTCAAGCTCACGTGCTCGATCAACATACACATAACCGGAGTCTTGATCATATAACTTGGCAAACTGCGCAATCGATTCCCCTACAGCAATTGGATCCCACACGCGCTCTGACTCTCGCTGATCCGGCATGGTCAAGCCAATCAATCCCTGCATGGTCGTGATGGACACCTCCATATAATCTCTGTCTCCAAGAGCATCTAGCAACTTGTCGATCTTTTCGGTCGATGCCTTAACGGACTCATCGCGCATAACCTGCGCAGGATTATAAATACTACCGCCGGAGTACACGCCGATTGAGCCTGGTGCAAGAACATTCCTCCTAGTCGCACTAAGTCCATTTTCCAAATAGACACCTCGAAACTCCTCGCTCGGCCGTCGGGCGATGAGCTCTCGGAGCCCACGCTCCATTTTATGGATCGCTCTGAAGACGGTATGGAGCGCAGGAGGGAGAAATAACCTCAGCAATCCAATATCCCTTCTGCGGTAGCCATACATTCGAGCGTGCTGAAGAACCGTGTCGGCTTGTGGTTTTTTGGGATGACGACCGTAGTAACTGACGAGCAAATTTTTAATAGTTACTCCTCGCCCCAGCTTATTGCCACCAACAAAAAGATTATAGGGTGACTTAACCGCTACATCCTCATCTGTCTCTCCGTTAACCAGCTTGACACTAATGCCAGGTGAGAAGAATTCAATAGCTTCCAGGAGACGGTGAAAATCAGAATTTCTTAGGCCTTCGTGAGTTGAGGCTAGATCATCATAGGCTAGCTTCAGCCTCGCGAGAATCGTATGATTCTTCGTCTTTAGCCCGGCAGTCAAATCCGCTTTATACTTCCGCATGAGGTCAACGATATGTTTATGGTCATCGGTGCGGGTACTGACGTGACATAGAAACGCACAGTTCTGATCTGCTTCATTGGTCCGCTTAAATGTGGCTCCAATCATAAATATGTCCAGGGCGCGAAGGAGAGACCTGGGGATAGTCAAAGTGGGAATTGGTTGGGGACCCGGAGCCAACACCGCAATGTCATTCAAGTCGAACTCCCTAACAAGGTCTGAATTTTCCCCAAAAAATTCCTCGCCCCCTACATAATCAGACCCAGGGTGGCTCAGAACGGTGAACGCAGGCCTGAATTCGTGCCCCGGGGTCTGGAGAAACAGGGCCTGTGGAGTGGCCGTTACCTGCAAGTAGGTGTTCTTCTCGAAAAATCCACGCAACTCAACGAGTCGAAGATTAATAGTGCTTCTGGTTCCGTCAGCGCGGCGCTCCCTTGTGTTAAGGCTCGCCTGATCCGCCTCGTCATCAATAATCAGACAGCTGAGTCCTCGCACTCTCCCTTTCTTTAAATTTTCAATCAGAGTATTAAGCAGACCAGAGTTTTTACTGGTTACGATGGCGCAAGTCCCACACTTCACCCGCTGGAGGAATGATTCGGTATCTTTGAACTCTTTCTTACCGATAATATCAATCCCAGGAAATGCTTCCCGCACTCGCCCGAGAGTCTGTTCATAGAGCGGGTCGATGTCGGACGTCAGAATGATGATCGTTCTATATCCCTCATCGGCGCCCATGGCACCAGTGACAGTTAACACCCCAGTCTTACCGCTCTGGACCAATCCATAAATTAGACCGTTGGTTTCTTCTCTCCCCTCGCTGAGCGGATTGACCCATCGTCCCGCAACTTCCGCGGCGGTCGCGCTTATCTCCTGGACTTCAGTCGCATTACCAATCTGCTTCTGCAAGAGGCCTAAGACCTGATCACGATGTTTCAAACTCATTTTAGCGCTCAAGAATTTTCAACCAATTCGATGGGGCAACTTTCCCGCCGAGTTTTCCATCCGGGCCATTCACTTCATAGTACTCACCATGGTTTCGATAACAGGAGATGTGAATCGCTGAAGTTCTCTGAGCAGCTACACTTCTATAGGAGTCATAGGGAAAAGCTGCCACACCATCTGCCCCGCAAATCAGCCCGATCACAATTTGTGATTCAGCAGCCCGATCCTGCAGTAGAACCTGTTCGTCAGGCATGAAGGTGAATCCCCACGGACTACGCCCCTTAGTGCTGTATTTCAGAAGGATAAATAGTTGGTCGTTTACGACAAAAAGAGGCGGCTCGTAACGAATACTCTGAATCCTACCGCTCCGAACCAACAAGTGGAGCGCTGCTCCCTCATAAAACTCTTGCTTCTTTATGCCCAAGCTTACTACCAACTCCCTGATAACAAACCATACAGATCCAACACTGCGACTACATCCTTGTCAAAATAGTGCAAAGATTCTTATTAAACCAGTCCAAGAAAAATTCCGAAAGGTGAGCGGAGGGCCGCTCTTACCGAGGCAGGATACCCCTTTCTCAGCTAGAAATCACCCGCTTGCAAGGGTCACAATAATTTACCTCACATCCTGCTATCGTGCTGGGGGCAGCCTGGCCTCGGCCCAAACAGGCCGACCATCTGCGCAGGCCACGAATCCCCAGGCAGCACATCGTGCTCACTCACCAAGGAGGGTTGTCATGCAGAAGTCATTAATCGTCGCCATCGCAGTCGCCGCCGGTCTCGGTGCCGGTTCAGTCTCGCCGTTTCTGCCATCAGCCCATGCCGAGGGCCTCGTAGCCGAAGGCAAAGAGGCGATGAAGGACACGGGCAAGTCGCTGACAGAAGCCACCGGCAAACTCAAAACCGATGCGAGCCAAACGAAAGAAGACGCTAAGAAACTGGACATCGACAAGACCAAGCAGGGCGTCGGTCAGGTGAAGGAAGACGTCAAAGGGGTCAAGGAAGGCGCGAAGGGCGCGCTGACCAACCCACTTGGCAAATAGTCGACACCGCCGATCCCGACTAGCACCTTCGTCTGGTAAAGGGGAGAGGCGGGAAGCCGTCACTGCGCGTATGGGACGAGCATCGTTGTATCGTGCGCGCCATCCGAAATCTCTCTTTATCCCCTCACCCAGGGCGGGCAGCCTGGGTGGGCCCCAAACTGCGCGCATCCAACGCCCCATCGTTCCCTTCAAATCCAAGGGGAGGAGGGTGAATGGCTCTCACTGCGCGCATGGGACGAGCACATTCTGATCGTGCGCGTTCTGCGAGCAAGAGAGCCACTCACCCTCCTCCCCGTCTCCCCTCCTTGCCCCCGCCCCATTCCGACTGCTAAAAGAGAGCGTTCACTTCCAGCGACGCGGGGCGATACTCCATCCCCTGCCCGCTGGCCGCTCTCACACACCAAGAGAAATACTATGTCCCTGCCGGTTGAGCATTCCGCAGCCGACGAATTGCGGCGCGAGGTCTTGCGTCGGCGCACGTTCGCCATCATTTCCCATCCGGACGCCGGAAAGACCACGCTGACCGAAAAACTGCTGCTGTATGCCGGGGCGGTCCACCTGGCCGGTGCCGTGCAGGCCCGTTCCACCCAACGCCAGGCCAAATCGGACTGGATGGAACTCGAGCAGGCGCGCGGTATTTCGATTACCTCCACCATGCTGCAGTTCGACTATCGCGGCGCACGCATCAATTTGCTCGACACGCCGGGACACCAGGACTTCAGCGAAGACACCTATCGGACCCTCATGGCGGTGGACAGCGCCGTCATGGTGCTGGACGGGGCCAAGGGTATCGAACCTCAGACCAAGAAACTCTTCGCCGTCTGTCGCAAACGCGGCATTCCGATCCTGACCTTCATCAACAAAATGGACCAGCCCGGACGTCACCCCTTCGACCTGCTCGATGAGATCGAGCGCACGTTGGGCATGACGGCAGTCCCGTTCAATTGGCCGATCGGCGAAGGGTCCGGCTTTCAGGGCGTCTACGATTTCCAACAACGCCAGGTATTATTTTTTCAGCGCACCTCGCACAACCAACGGCGCGCCCCGATGACCGTGGAGGCCTTCCCCAACCCAAAACTGGCGGAAACCCTCGGCGAGGCTTACGGTCCGCTGCAAGAAGAGATCGGTCTGCTGACGGGCGCAGGAACCTCGTTCGATCGCGACCGCTTCTTGGCCGGTGCACTCACGCCGGTGTTCTTCGGCAGCGCGCTGACCAACTTCGGGGTCGGCCCCTTCCTCGACGCCTTCACCACCCTTGCGCCCCCTCCCGGCCCGCGGCACAGCGCCCAAGGCATGGTCCAACCCACGGATGAGACCTTCTCCGGCTTCGTGTTCAAGATTCAAGCAAACATGGACCCGCAACATCGCGACCGCATGGCTTTCCTCCGCATCTGCTCCGGGCGCTTCGAAAAAGACATGATGGTCCATCATGCCCGCCTGGGCCGGAAAATCCGGATGACACGCCCGCACCGGCTGTTCGGTCGCGACCGCGAAACGATCGACGAGGCCTACCCCGGCGATGTGGTGGGCCTGGTGAATCCCGGCCTATTCACCATCGGCGATACGTTGACCTCCGATCCCAAGCTCAGTTTCGATCCCATTCCGCATTTTGCCCCGGAATGTTTCGGCCTCCTACGCACCCAGGACATTTCCAAGCACAAGCAGTTTCAAAAGGGTCTGAAGCAGCTGGAAGAAGAAGGGGTCATGCAGATTTTTTATTCACCGGACCACGTGCGCCGCGAACCGGTACTGGCCGCGGTGGGCGAATTGCAGTTCGATGTCGTCATGTCTCGCCTGGAGCACGAATACGGCGTCAAAACCTCCGTCGAGCGCATGCCCCACACCATGGCCCGCTGGATCGTCGGCGATCCCGCCGCGATCGCCGCAGTCTATTGGCCTTCCGACACCGTTCGCCTTGTGGATCAGCAGGGTCGCGGCGTCATGTTGTTTACCACCGAACATTTGCTGGCCTATTGCATCAAATCGAATCCCTCCATCAAGTTTCTCCTGCGGGAAGAAGTCGCCGGCCAGGAAGGCTGACGGCCGAACGCCACTCCAATTCACGATCCGGCATCGTCGTACCCGCAACCATGCGCGGCGGCCTGTCTCTTGACACCGGCAGGAGTGTCCAGTATGACTGGACACTCCTGCCGGTGCTCTTTACACATGCCATGAATGACCGTTCACCGGTCGATGCACCATCAGGCACTCGGTTTTTGCGCGCACCATCATGACGCAGCACGTGGTCACGAAACACGACGATCGCCGGAGCATCATCGCCCTCGCGACACTGGCCGTCTTCGTTGCCGGATATGCCATCCTCCTGCTCACAGGGGTGACGACGATCCGGCACCTCCTCGACAATGTCCTCTCGGCCTATCTGCTCGGCTGGGCGGTGTACGGCATGTTCAGCCGCATGCCGCTTTCGGAAACAGGAACACGCTTCCTGCTGACAACGGGCTCTCTCGTCCTCTGCTGGGTGCTCGCCGAAGGAGCCGTCCTGCTCGACCTCGTCGATTATCGCGCCCTCTTCGGTTCATACGAATCCGGCACGGCGCTGAGCGTGGCGGGGCGACGGTTCGACAAGGAACTCTTGTGGCGACACGATCCGCACTACCAGTACGAAGCACCGTACCAGGGAAACATCGGTCGAGCACTCTGCATCCCTCCGGATCCCGCCCGAAGGGTCGCCGTCCGTTACGACCGTGACGGATTTCGCAATGCCCGCGACCTCGACTCGGCCGAGATCGTCGTGGTCGGGGACTCCTACATGGAAGGCTACTTCACGCCGGACGAACAATTGATCACCACGCGGCTCAGTGAACTGCAAGGCAAATCGGTCGCCAATCTGGGACACTCAGGATACGGTCCCCAGCAGGAACTGCTCGTCCTACAGCGATTCGGCTTCCCACTCGCACCCAAAGTCGTAGTCTGGGCCTTTTTCGAAGGCAACGATTTCTCCGATGCGGAGAGTTACGAGGAGAAGGTGCTGAGGTCGGGCAACGACTGGTGGCAGGATTTCTGGTTTCGATCATTGAGCCGAAATGTCTCGGCGCTGCTGTTCCGTTCGGATGACCAATGCACACCGGACGACTCCTTGAAGGAACTCCGAGCCGAGTTTCTCGACGCCACGCACCGGACAAGCACTGTATTTTTTGCCTCCGCCGAAGTGGAGCGCGTATCAGATACGGCCCTGCACAAAGCCATTGCGCCCATCATCCGCGCAGCGCAACTCTGCCGCGACCGGAATATCCGGTTCCTGGTGGCGTTTGTGCCGGAAAAGTTCCGCGTCTACCATGACCTCCCCAACGTATCCTTTTCGACCGCCGCGATTCGCCGATGGCATGTCAGCGATGTACCCGCCCGCTTACAGCAGCTGTTGACGGAATCGGATCCACCCATCGAGTCTGTCGATCTGACCCCGGCTCTGAAAGCCGCGGCGCACTCCGGCATTCCGACATACCTGCCGGACGACACGCATTGGACGGATGAGGGCAATCGCGCGGCGGCTGAGGCAATCCACCACGCGTTACAACAGACCTCCCCCACTGGTGTTCCACCCCCCATGTGACACTATCGTCTCCTGCCTCGACCCCAGCCGTCACGGCAATCTTCGAATGTGTTATAAGGATGCAGCATCCCCCGGAACACCCCGGCGAACTCCGGAAAGCTGACGCGAGCACGATCACACCTTTTGTTGCTCTTAGCGCCTCAGGTTCACTCGGCCTAGGTGCCCTGCCCGCCCACATAGGGATCGAGGTTCCCGCGCCTGCCGTGCAGCGAGACCGCCGCGGATGAAGAGGGGCATATCGACGCGATCGGCGATCGGTCTGCCGGATATTCACGAGACACACTGAGGCCGACACCGGTTTCAAGGAGAAGGACTATGCCGAAGGCAAGAACCGCAAAAAACTGTTACTACTGCGAAGCGGAAGACCGCATCAAGATGACCTTTATGCTCTGCGGCCTCTGCCACCGGCACTTCTGCAGTGCCCATGGCGTGCCGGACTTGGAGCAATGCACGAAGTGCCTGGAGGCCAGTGAAGAAACGGAGTAGTCCTCACAGGATGCTGAAAAATTCTGTCAGCCGCGTCCTCGCATCGCTCGCCGATTCGTGAAGCGTGATTCGTGAAACGTATCTCGTGGTGTTAAGAGCGAATGGCTGATGGCTGAGGGCACATACGCCTCCGCTCGATTTCCTGCCTTCCACTATACGCGATAGGCTCTTTGGGCCCGTCCTTTAGGTGGCTATCGGACAGGCGACTCCTCAGCCCGTCTTCTTCTTTGGCTGCTTCTTGATGCCCACCATCACGGATACCTGTGCTTGCCGCGACAAGGCTTGATCGATCCGGCTTTTCCCGTTGGTGGTCAGAATGACCAGTCCGTTATGATCTTCGATGCGTTGCAGCAGATGTGCAGCACCGGCATCCGCATGCTGATGTGCGCCACTGCGCCGCAGACCGAACAACGCATCGGCCCCGTCGAAGAACAGGATGGAACCGCTGCGCTCCGCGTCGTCGAAGACCCGATTGATATTCTTTTCCGTTTCCCCGACCCGCCGACTCACCAGGAAGGACAGATTCACTTTCGACAGGTCGAGTCGCAACTCCTCCGCCACCAATTCCGCGGCTGTATTCCGGCGAAGCGGGGTCGAGCCGGAGAGCACGACCACGGACACGCTCGGCCGCTTCGCGCGAGCGGACCGGCTGCGCCGCGCAGGGGCGGCCGTTTTCGTCACCGATGGGGTCACCGTCTTCGTCGCTCGTTTCGTTACAGGCTTCCTGGCCGCCTTCTTCGCTCTGATCTCAACCATTGGCTCCCTTTCTTTCCCATTCACCGGCGAGGACGTCGTTCGCCCGCGTGACGGCTTCGTCTCATTATGTTCCACCGGCGCCTATCGCTTCTTATCGAAGCCGGAATCGCGCCATTTTTCGAGGAGGGCAATACGCCGCTCCAACTGCGGAATCGTGGCCTGATCGACTCGTCCACCGGTCCGCTTGATCAGCTCCGCATTGAGCTGCCGATGATCCACGCCGCACTTTCGCGCCACGGCGCCGACCAGCAAACGATGCCTGTCCCGCAGGCTGTTCTTCTGGTCGTGTAGCGCCACTGCCGGTTCCGGCTGCCCCTTGCCCTCGCCCGACAGCTCGCCCTCATCGGCACCGATCAAGGCATCGAGACGAGCGACACCATTGAGTGGGATGTATTCCTTCAAGGACGTCGCGGCCGTCCCGAAGAGGGTCCGCTGGACGGCCGGCATGATGTCTTCAAGCACATGGTCCCGCTCAACCTTGATGCGCTTGGCGTAATGGACCAGCGTCGCATCCTTGGGCAAATAGAGCCAGGCCCGCTGAGGTTTCGGCACCTTCTCCTGCATACGCACGAACCGCCCGACCACCTGGCGAAAATACATCTCGGTCAAGACGTTGGTGGCATACACGCCGACCCTGAGACGCGGAATATCGACGCCTTCACTCACCATGTTCACCGCCACCAACCATTGCTGCTGCTTGTGATGGGCGAAGGTCTCGATGGTTTTGGAGGCGGAGGGATCATCCGACACGGCCACCAGCGCGCGTGCGCCCGTGATCTTCTGCACGAGCTCGGCCACCTGCCGTGCATGATCTTGGCTCATCGTCACGATCAAGCCGCCCGCGTCCGCCTGCTCTTGTTTGCGGAGTCGTTGCAGTTCGGCATGGGCATCGCTCAACACCGGCCCCAGCCAGCTCTCCTGAAGCAACGCCGTTTTGAGCCGCTCTCGCTGACGCTCGAACGTCAACCCATCCTCGAACGTGGCACGATGCTCACGTCCATCGGACAACCAGGTCAGTTCCCCTTCATAACTCGGAAAGAGAATCGGCCGGCACACTCCGTCACGGATGGAATGGGAATAGCCATAGGTGAAATCCGCCTGACTTTCACCCTGCTCGTACCGGACAAAAGGAATGGGATTATTGTCGGACCGAAACGGCGTGCCGGACAGAGCGAGGCGGAACACGGCTTCTCCGAATGATTCGCGCAGGGCCTTGCCCCAATCCTTGCCGTCCCCGGCATGGTGCAGCTCATCGAGAATGACCAGCGTCTTGCGGCTCCGACAGGCACGGCGAAACACGTCCGGCGCCAAGCAGACTTGTTGATACGTCACGACCGCGCCGTGATAGTCCCGTGCCTCCATCGCCTGCTCGTTCGACAGGGCCGGATCGAGCTGAATGCCGACCTGACCGGCGGCGGAGGCCCACTGTGTCCGCAAATGGTTGGTCGGACAGACCACCAGCACACGTCCGGCGATGCGAGCAGCCAGATAGTGATGGGCAATGCGCAGCGCAAAGCGAGTTTTGCCTGCCGCCGGCGTGGCCGTCACGAGGTAGTCCTCGCGCGGCTGTGCCAACACATCGGCCACGGCGCGAGCCTGCCAGTCACGCAGCACGGCTTTCCAGGGAGCGAGGGTTACCGCCACGACACCACCAGTCTCTTCCGGCTTCTTACCTCGATCAACACGTTGTGCCGCATCCGCGCCATCCCGCGCATCTGTCCGACCGTTACTCGTTTCATTGATTTCCTATCCGCAGTGGTCCGTAGCCGGGGGCTTCCACGAGGACGATCCGCTTGTCACGACGATGAAGATGAGGTGTGGCGCACACGCGGCCGACAGGGCCTCACGTCACGGAGGCAGCCGCCCACGGCATGGGAGAGACACATCATATCTGTGCGGGATGGTATCGCAAAACCAGACGGGCAACAAGAGGCCGACGGAGCCGCCGCCACTCTTGAAACGCCCCCGCCGTGGTCGCATACTCACGACACTACGCCATGTCGACCGAACCGACCACAGCCACCCAGCCGCTCCATGCCTTGGAAGCCGACGCCGTCTTACGCGCCATCCTGCAGGGCACGGCAACCGAGACCGGCCACGACTTTTTTGCCGCCTTAGTCCGCAACCTCGCCGATGTGTTGGGCACCCATGGAGCCTGGGTCACGGAATATTTTCCTGAATCCCGCCGCCTGCGCGCCCTGGCCTTTTGGATGGATGGCCAGTGGGTGAAAGACTACGAGGTCGACATCGCCGGCACGCCCTGCGAGCGGGTGATCGACAGCGCCACCCTGGTCCATTTCCCCGACCGTATTCTGGAGATCTATCCGCACGAAGAGGAGTTGCGACAGGCCGGGGCCGTCAGCTATATGGGGGTGCCGCTCAAGAATCAAGACGGCGCCATCTTGGGACACATGGCCGTCATCGATCGCCGCCCCATTCCCGAAGAACCGCGCATCCATGCCATCTTCCAGATCTTCGCCGCGCGAGCGGCCGCCGAACTGCGGCGCCTGCGGGCCGAGGCCGAGGTGCGGGACCGGGAGGAAACCGTGGGACGCCTCCTTGGAAGCGCGATGGACGCCATCATCGAGTTGGACGATCAACTGCTGATCACCCGCGTCAATCCGGCCACCGAACGGGTGTTTCGTTGCAGCGGGTCCCGGATGGTCGGTCAGGACTTCCGACGCTTCATGAGCGACGATGACGCCCGACGCGTAACCGACCTCATCGCCGAACTGGACAGCCGCCCCGAAGGACAACGCTCCCTGTGGATTCCCGGCGGACTTACGGCCCGTTGCCCCGAAGGTGGTTCCTTTCCTGCGGAAGCCACGCTCTCCCGGTTTGAATTGCGCCGCCGCACCGCCACGACCGTGATCCTCCGCAACGTGCGCGACCGCATTGAGGCTGAACAAAAAATTCGCTCGTTGACGGTGGAGACCGAACTCCTGCGCGAAGAACTCCAGTCACTGAATCCCGGCACACTGATCGGCGAGAGTCCGGCCCTGCGCCGGGTGCTGGACGACATCGCACAGGTCGCGCCGACGGACGCCACGGTCCTGATCGTCGGCGAAACCGGCACCGGCAAGGAATTGGTCGCGCGCGCGATTCACCAAGCCAGCCAGCGACGCGAGCGTCCGTTGGTGATCGTCAACTGCGCGGCGATCCCTGCCATGTTGATGGAAAGCGAATTCTTCGGCCACGAGCCCGGCGCGTTCACCGGCGCGACCAAGAAGCGGGAGGGCCGGTTTGCCCTGGCGGATCGGGGCACGATCTTTCTCGACGAGATCGGCGAACTGCCGCTGGACCTTCAAGCCAAGTTACTCCGTGTCCTGCAAGAGGGCGAGTTCGACCCCGTGGGCAGCTCTCACACCAAAAAAGTGAACGTACGGATCCTGGCCGCCACCAATCGTGACCTCTCGAGGTCGATCAGGGACGGGCAGTTTCGCGAAGATCTCTATTATCGATTGAACGTCTTTCCCCTCACCCTGCCGCCGTTGCGCGAGCGCGGCGACGACATCGTGCGGCTCGCCTCGGCCTTCGCCCAACGTTGTGCCCGCACCATGGGTCGCACGCTCGCCCCCTTGACCGCCGGCTGCGCCGAACGCCTCAGGCTGTATAGCTGGCCCGGCAATGTGCGCGAGCTGCAGAACGTGATGGAACGTGCCGTGATCACCGCCGTCGACGGCAAACTGAACCTGGCGCGCGCCCTCCCCGACGTCTCCCCCTCAGAGGGACCACCCACATCGAGCGGAGGACGGGAGGCTTCCAACATTCTCACTGCTGAGGAGTTTGAATCGCTGGAGCGAACGAACATCCTGCGCGCCCTGGAGAAGACCGGATGGATCGTAGCCGGCGAAAAGGGCGCAGCGAAACGCCTCGGACTCAACCCCTCTACCTTGGCCTCCCGCATGAAAGCCTTGGGTATCCGCAAGCCTCGCTGACCATTGCCTCATCGCGAAATCTCGCGACGAGCCTCGTGACATTTGGCAAGACACGAAATCCCGCATCCCACGTTCCAAGCCTCTCCTGCATAACCAGCTGATTTATCTACGCAACCGCTCCGGTCACCCTCTGGCATCACTCCTGCTGATAGGCCTGGCATCGATCACGATGCACCCACATGGCGGGAGGGACAGGATGAATAGGAGGCAGGACATCGGGTGGTGGTACTGGTTGACCACCGTCGCACTGCTGGGAAGCAGTCTGCTGGGATGGGCACCCGGCATCTGGTTGGCCATGGCGCTCTGCCTCATCCAGATCGTGCACGTGTGTCGCCTGGTCGGTCACGTGACGGCGTTTCCACTGCAGGTCCGGGTCGCCTACGTGATGCTGCTCGCGGCCGGGCTGTGGGCGCCGCTGCAGTGGATACACCTCATCCAGCTCGTCGGCACGACGGCACGGGTGCTGGTCGGGTACTGCCTGTTGGCCCGCACCCTCTCCCTGGCGCCGTGGAATCGTCGGCAGCCGCTGACCTGGGCGATGCTGCACCGAACCTTCTTCTCGCAGCAGACGGCCGTACCGCCCTGCGGGGCGATTTTCGGCCGACTCTCGCTGGAACGGGTGCCGCAATGAATTGGGAAAGACTATGCCGGAATGCCGACCGGCTGTTGATTCGGCAAGCCATCATCGCTCACTCACAAACAAGGAGGGATTCCATGTCACCAACAACCATCACCGCAACCGTCAACGGCGTGGATGTCGACCGAATGGGGGCGACCGCACAGGCGGTGCAACAACAACCGAGTCTGGCCACGTTTCAGTTTCGCGCGAAGAACCAATGGATCAACGGCGGCCACAACCGCTCGACGATCAAGAGTTTCTACGGCGCAGGGCAGGAGGACGAGGGGCGCACCAAGCCCTTCGTGCTCGATGCGGATGAGCCGCCCCTGCTCTTGGGTGAAGACCATGGGGCGAACCCGGCGGAGTATCTGCTGCACGCGCTGGCGGCATGCCTGACCACATCCATGGTCTACCATGCCGCCGCGCGCGGTATTCACATTGAGTCGCTGGAATCGACGTTGGAAGGGGATCTGGATCTGCAGGGTTTTCTCGGCCTGTCCGACCAAGTTCGCCCCGGGTATCAAGCCATTCGGGTCACGTTCACCGTCCAATCGGACGCGAACCCCGAGCAGTTGCGGGAGTTGGCGAAATTCTCACCGATTCACGACACGATTGCGAACCCGGTGCCGGTCACTATTCACGTACAGGCGAAGTGATAACCAGGGCCTGGGCATCCCTGGATGCCCAGGCCAGCTCAGTCTCGAAACAACCGCACGGCCACTTTCTGGCCTTTGATCCTGGTCCGGCTTAAGGCTTCGATGACCTGTCGGGCCGCCTCTTCTTGTACATCGACGAGGGAAAATCGCTCCTCGACTTCAATGGCCCCGATCAGGCGCGACGGCACTCCGGCTTCATTGGCGATGGCGCCGACCAGATCACCCGGCCGGATTCCCATGGCTCGACCGGCTCCGATATACACCCGCACCGCTCCCGCTGCGCGCCCACGTCCGGATCCGCCTCTCGGTGCGCGCCCGCGATCCCCCGACTGAGGGGCCGAACCGTAGGATGGGCGTGACGTCCGGTAGGGCTCTGGCGCCCTGACCTGCACCGCCGGAATTTCCTCGTCCGCTTGATCACCCCCGTGCGAACCATACACCAGCTTGATGGCGGCGGCCGCAATATCCGCCGGATCGGCCGAGGCGGACAGGGCATCGACAACTCGCCGAAAATCTTCGAGCCCACCCGCGCCCAAGGTGGTCTGAATGGATGCCTTCGTTCGCTCCAACCGTTTGGCCAGCAGATCGCCCAACGAGGGCACCGGCGCGATCGTGATTCTGGCCTTGGTATGCTGTTCCACCGCGCGCAGCAACCGCTGTTCGCGGGGTTCGATGATCGTGATTGCCGTGCCTTCCCGGCCGGCCCGGCCGGTCCGGCCGATCCGGTGGACGTAGACCTCCAGAGACGAGGGCAGATCGTAATTGATCACATGGGACACGGACGGAATATCCAGTCCGCGGGCCGCCACATCGGTCGCCACCAGGAGTTCGGTCTGCCCTGAGCGAAAGGCCTGCATGACGCGATCGCGCTGCACCTGGCTCATGCCCCCATGAATCGCCTCGGCCCGGTACCCGCGACCGTTCAGCGCCGCCGTCACCTCATCGACCTCCAACCGCGTCCGGCAGAAGACGAGGGTCGACTTGGGCGAGCCGATATCCAGCACCCGGGCCAGCGCGGCCACCTTATAGGGACGGTTCACGACGTAGGCGGTTTGCTGGACGCGCGGCGTGGCACCGGCTTTCACCGGTTCGCGGGCGATCGTGACCTCAGTGGGATTCTTCAAATGCCGTCGCGCGATGGACGCAATCCGCGGCGGCATGGTCGCTGAAAACAAGGCGGTCTGTTTGGTCGCCGGGGTTTCCTCAAGAATGGCGTCGAGGTCGTCGGCGAAGCCCATATCGAGCATTTCGTCGGCCTCGTCCAACACCACCACTTGCAGGTCAGCCAGTTTCAGCGTCTTGCGCCGAAGATGATCCAGCGCCCGGCCGGGCGTCGCGACGATCACTTCCACCCCACGCCTAAGGGCCTGGAGCTGCGGCCCCATCGCTTGGCCGCCATATAACGCCAGCACACCGATGCGCAACTCCTTGCCGTAGCGTTGCACCGCCTCGCTCACTTGCACGGCCAGTTCCCGGGTGGGCACCAACACCAGCGCGGTGGGGCGCTGCCGTGGCCCGTGGGCGATCCGCTGCAGGAGCGGCAAGGCAAACGCCGCTGTTTTTCCGGTACCGGTGGCGGCCTGCCCCAGCAAGTCTCGTCCCTCCAGCAACGGAGGAATGGCTTCACGTTGAATCGGAGTCGGCTCTTCGTAGCCCAGCGCTTCCAGGGTGGTCAACAGGGAGGCTTCTAATCCGAGCGCGGCAAAACCGGGGGAGAATCCCTTGGCGGCCGGCTCTGTCGGCGATGGCGTCGTGGTGTGTTTCATGAGGAGGGACTAAACCTTTCTTGGTAATGCTAGCTGTTCATGCTGGGGGGCCACATAAATTCCAACTCAGGGAATCTCGCTTTGTAGTCGTCGTGGCTGGCATGGATGACCTTGATGGCCTCGTCCCGGCCGTACATGCTCGTGATCTCTACCTTGTTGTGCAGGGTGGACCCCGGCGCCTGCTTGTAAGTCAGAAAATAATGCTGCAACCGATCGAGGAGGGTCATGGGACATTCCTTGAGATCGGTCAGCGTCCCGTAGACGGCATCGTCGCGCATGACCGCGATGATCTTGTCGTCCGCCTCGCCGCCGTCCGCCATACTGAACCCTCCGATCGGCCGGGCGGTCAACAAGATATCGCTGTGGGGAATCGCCTTCTCCGTGAGCACGCAGATATCGAGGGGATCGCCGTCGCCGATCATATCCGGCCGACCAGCGCGCGCGCCGAACAGTTTCGCCACCCGCTCGCCGCAATAGGTTTGCGGAATGAGGCCGTAGTACACCGGACAGAAGTTGGAAAACCGCTGAGGACGATCGACCTTCAGAAAGCCCGTGGCCTTGTCCACCTCATATTTCACCGTATCGCTGGGCACGATTTCGATATAGGCCGTCACCAGATCCGGGGCCTGGTCTCCCATCGACACTCCGTGCCAGGGATGCGCTTTGAACATCAGGCTCATCAGTCGTCGCGCCGCATCGATTTCCTTCTTGCTCATCCTGCTTCAGTCCCCCCTGTACATGCCTTCGGAATTGACGGTCTGACGATCGTACGATCCGGCAAGGTCTGGATTAATTCGATGACACACCCGCACAAAGGCAAGCGTATCCGGCAGAGAAATAGACAGCTTATAACACATCGCGGTGGAAGGAAACAGCAAGGAGACTCCAGCCGGCGGAAGAACCCTGCGGCCCGGGCTCGATCGCATGGCACACGAGTGATTCACCATGGGCGGTCTGATCTCCCGGTTTCGACGAGAGCCGCTCCACTGTGTCTCAAGAATGGTCTCCCGGCTGCCGATACAGGAATCAGGACAGGAATGCACCCCGCAGCCCACGTTCGCTGCCCGTTCCCGAGGTCCGTCCATGGCCCAACCAGGTTTCACCGAGTCCCCTCACCTGCCTTGCTCGGGAACGCTCTCCGAGATCATCGCAGAACCGGCGATTCGTGCCATCATGTCGACACGAACCGTGACCGTCACCATGGACGACTCCCTTGCCCGTGCCCGGGAGCTCTTTCATGAACACCATTTCCATCACCTGCTGGTTGTGCAGGGCAAGACCCTGCTCGGCATCATCTCAGACCGCGACCTGCTGAAGGCCGTGAGCCCTCATGTCGGGACACTGTCCGAAACCGATCGCGACCGGGCGACATTGAACAAACGGGCCCACCAGATCATGAGCCGGAAGCTGATCACGATCACCGCCGATACGACCGTCGAAGTCGCGGCACGACTGCTGCTCGAGCATCGCGTGTCCTGCCTCCCTATCGTCACCGCGAATGGGGCTCTCGAAGGCATCGTGACCTGGCGAGACCTGCTCCGCGCCTACCTTCGGCAGGGTCCCACCGGCGGCTGATCGCGAGGCGATTCCGTCCGTAGCCCCCACTTCGGACCTCCCGTTCACGCAAAACCGGACAACCTCCTCCTCAGCCCTTACTCACACCATTCACATGCTCAGCAGTCAGGATGGCAGGGTGCGCCATTTGGTTCGGGAATGACCAGCGGCGATCGCTCGCATACGGGGCAGCGAGAGTCAGCAGGCGAGTGCCCGCCCGGCCAGCAACGGCTGCGCCGCTGCTGACCGTCCAAGTCTAGCCTATTCTCATCCTGAAATTTGTGGGAACGTTCGAGAGGTGGCTTAAAAGGTGTGGCGTACACCGAAGAGCAAGCCCATCGAGGAACCGTCACCGTCGGCGGAATTCCGCTTCCAGGCGGTTTCCATATTGAGCATCAGGCCTTTCGGCGCCCCCTGGAAGAGACTCGTCATCGGATAGTCCAATCCCGCGCCGAACCGCCAGGCGAAGGAATCTGCTTGATCCTTCGTATTGATGTTCACCCCGATCCCGCTGGTGACATAAGGAACAAGAGCGCCGATATGTCCCGGGCGATATTCCAAATTCACGGGCAACAGGGTAATCGTATTGAGCGAGCCGTTCCGGGGCGAATCAATCCCATGGTTTTCCCACTCCAGCATCATGCCGAAACGAAACCATTTGTTGATGCCATACATGCCCTGAAAGTTGAGCGCCGGACCGGTCGTGGATAACCCGGAACTCTGCGTCATAAAACTCGGGCCCACCCGGAAACCAAACGTCATCTTGCCTTCGTCGGCCATGCCCTCATGCACCCACTCGGCAGCCGCCGCGAAAGCGGGAGCAACACTCACCAGCAAGGCCAAGACCATAGCTCTTCTGAACACAGACCGTTCGCGATTCCGACGCATAGCATCCTCCTAATCAAGGTGAAACAAACTACGGCGTGCACTCTACGCAAGTGGCCTTCCCGGTTTCAAGACAAAGCGGCTCGCTCCCCCAAGACAAAATAGTTCCAAATATTGTCGCAAACTGAAACACAATGAACGCTCAGATAGCGGCATCGGAGTAAAACCAGTACTACGTAGTATTGATCAATTCAACCGGAAGGCTCTTTCGCCCTGAGCGGACAGGAGCGGCGAAGGGCTAGGGGACAGGTAGCGGGCCGGACCGGATCGACCGACGCGGAGAAGTCACGCGGGGGCAGCGGGGAGCGCGATTCGCCTCAATCCGGCATGGCACTCCACCCCTTTCCTCGATTATGATGAAAGAAGAAGGTTCGACAGTCACACTAACCCGACACTGACCATGCCGATCTTCCCCTGTCAGCGGCCGATTCGAAGCAGCGGCACTGGAACGGCCCTCGGCGGGATAGTTTGTCTCACAGCGTGGTTGGTGGCCGGTTCACATCTCTGGGCCGGATCGCCGCCACAGACCAATCCGCACAACAGACAGGCGGATGCCGAACAGGGTAGAGCGATCTTCAACGGCAAGGGCCTCTGCTCAACCTGCCACGGAGTGGACGGCCACAGAGACCAATTCCCCCCTGAACTCAGCTCGCATATCCGGGAGAACATTCAGCGGTTGAGTCCCGCCCCTACAGACCTAAGACGGGCGGACACACTGACATTGACCACGGACAAGCAGCGATTCGAGGCCATCCGACACGGGCATCTCCGTACCGCCATGTACCCCCTTTCGAAGGGTGCCCTCTCCGACGAAGACATTCTTGCGCTGCTTCCTTACCTGGCTTCAATCCGTGGCCCCTTCACGCGTGCCGATCCCACGCCTGCGCCTGCTACCCCCCTGCGAGGCGACGCGGCACAGGGGCGGCAACTCTTTCATGAACTCGGCGGGTGCGCCATCTGCCACGGCATTGAAGGCCACCTCGACCGACGGCCCTCGATCTCGAAAGACCTGGCTCAACGGTTGGACGCACTCCCTGCACCGCCCGCCAATCTCCGGGACCCTGCCGCCCTGAAATCGCAGACCGATGAAGATCGTTTTCTCTCGATCAAACGGGGGCACCCCGGCACGGCGATGTACCCGAAAACGCTCCTGCGCGACGACGATATTCGCGACCTTGTGGCCTATCTGGCTACGCTTCTGGAAAGAGGCCGGTAGTCCAGTCCAGGTAGCCCAACGGACCACCGGCTCCGCGCCCGAAACGTCCGTCGTACGACAGCTAGCTAGGACCGGGAGGATCTTCGCGATCTTCTCCCGTGAGCACATCGGCCTCTTGTGCTTCTAGTTCCTGCAATTCGGTCAGAATGCTTTGCAGGAGCTGGCGGCGCTGTTGCAGACCCTTCTTCGGGATATCCCGCGCCTGCGGCTCTTGCGCCGATTCAGGCAAGTTCACGATCGCTTCGGCCTCCCCCAACGTGGCGTACTTATACGACTCAACGTATTGGTGCGTACTGCCGAAAATCGTCGCAAGCATCGCCTCTACCTCCGCATCGAAGGCTTCGAAGGTCGACTGCACGACGGGAGCGTGGGCCAACCCTTCGAGTTTCTCGATGTGACCCTTGATGTCGTCGCTCCTCATTCGAGCCTGATACATGGAATTGACGTCCGCCATGGCGTGACCTCCTCTTGTGTCCTGTGGCTGGTATACCTCCGCACGGGCACGATGCCAGCTAGGAATGTCCCGAGCGGCCGGGGACAACGGTGGAGGTGGTCGGATTTCCCGTGCGCCTCAACGCAAGGTCTCTTCTGCCACACGGCGCACAAGATAGCCGACGATGGCGATATTCACCGCCACTACCGCCAGCCCGGACAGCGACCAAGCGCGAACCACCTCGTGAAGCTCATTGGGCAGGAGCAGGCAGGTGGAGATGACCGTCAGATAGGCTGCCCACGAAGTTTCGCTCCACAGGCCGAACCCCTCGACGAACAGCAACGTCGCGTAGGACAAGCTGACGAGGCTCATCAGGAATAGACTATGGCGTGGCGACGAATCCACCGTGAGGGCCAGTGCCTGCAGAAACTGGGTGTGCGTGCTTAAATGAAGCGCGTCCAGAACGGGAGAGAGCAGGGTCTCGATCTCAGGATCGATCCACCGGAGAAAGCCTGACCCGGCCAGTAAGACCAGCAACCCTTTCACAAGCTTGAAGAGGGCGATGGGCGCCAGGCTGATCTGGTGCGGCATCGGGGCGTCTACCGCCATAAGGTTGTTTCCAGCCGCACGATGACGATGGGCCCTTGCTCTTCGTCACTACACATCGGACGTTGAGTGTACCAGTCCCTTTGTCACGGCGCTATCCGCGGATGTATCCGGTACGACCCGAGGCCACGACGCATGGCGGACCTATGTTCACAAGGGACTGACCGCCTATCCGGAGCTGCAGTTCGACCTCATCCGCGTCCTGCCGGGAATGGGCAATCTGGTCCTGTAGTATCGAAGTGTTCAGGGGCTGCCGGCGGCTGAAATGAGGACGGGCAACGAGGAAAGTCTGCTCCAAACCGTCCGCCTGCACGATGCGAAGGAAGAGGCGACCGCCGAGGCCGGACTCAGGAGAGCCCCCCCGCTCGGGCGATGGCCGGTCAGGTGGGCGATGATAAGACCGGCATCCCTGGCCGGATCGTTGGTAAACGGGGTGTCGTGCCGGCGAGTGACCGAGGTTGTCAGGCGTTCAGCCGCTGCCTGACCGGCAGCGAAAACTCCGCCTGCTGCTGAATCCGTCGCAGATGTGCCATCGCATCTCCTTGCCACACCGGGTCACCTGCAGCCACCAACCAGGCTTGATCGGCCAACGCCACCGCCCGCCTCGCACAGACCCGCGCTTTGCCTTCTACCCCCTGCTCCCAAGCCGCCCTCGCCGCTGAGAGCTCTCGATCGATGCGTACAAAATCGGACATGCATCACCACGCTACGGCTGTGAGGTCGGACCTGTCAACGCGCGGGCAGCCGCGGCGCAGGTGTTCATTCAGAGCCGGGAGAATTTTACCCGTTTCAGGGAATCTCCTATTCCTTTTCCCACGCCGACCATGCATAGTGCGGGAACGATTCGAGCTCCATTGGCATCGACAGCCCGTCATCGACGCCGTCCGCAACAACACCCGAACGGATCGTACCAACTCATCCTATGCGCAAATCCGACATCTACCGCTTCCACGATTCGGCTCGTAAAGACCGGAAGTTTATGGCCGCAGCCCTGCTTCTCGCAGCCCTCCTCCTCGCGGCCCTGCTCTCAAGCCTAGGCCTGGATGTGTTCAACCCCGCCGTCAAGTAGTCGCGACCCACCGCTCTTTCAGGTATGATCGAGCCGGCTCCGCAATCGACCCATCGCATCCAAGGAATCGAACGGATTGCCTCACCCTCACCACACATGACGTGGATCGTCTATATCTTGGAATGTGCCGACGGGAGCCTCTACACGGGCATCACGAACGACTTGGCTCGTCGCCTGCGGGCACACGCCAGCGGGAGGGGCGCGAAATACACGAAACGCCGAGGGCCCTTTACGGTGCGATATACCGAACGCTTGGACAGCAAGGGTGCCGCCTTACAGCGTGAAGCCGCGATCAAATCACTGGATCGAACGGCAAAGCACGCGCTGCTGGCAGCCGCTCCGTAGTCAGATCAGCCGAACAGGCAGTATTGTGCCCACCCACCTTATTTCTTTTTCACCACCCTCTTCTTCGGTTTCACCGCCGCCTTAGCCGGTGTCTTCGACGGCTTCCTTTTTGCGGTCCCACCCAACACGATCACCGGCTTCTCCGGCGAAAAGGCCTCCTCGATCCGGCTTTTGCCGTTCGACGCAAGGATGACGAGCCCTTGATGCTTTTCGATACTCTGCAGTAGATACGACACGTCGGTCTGTGCAAACCGATCGCGCGCATCCTGTACTCGGCTGCCGGTCCCGAACAACGCATCTGCTTCGTCGAAGAAGAGAATGGACCCGTGGCGATTCGCCATGTCGAACACGCGATTCACATTCTTTTCCGTTTCACGCACATGTTTGCTGACGACTGCCGCCAGATCCACGCTGGCCAGATGAAGTTGCAGTTCGTCCGCCAACACTTCCGCCGCTTTCTGCCGTCGCAGCGGCGTGGCCCCCGACAGCACGATCACCGCGCCGGAAGGCTCCTGCGCACGAGCCTTCCTGGGTCTTTTCGCAGGCGCCTTTGTGTTCTGCTGCGGAACGTTCTTGCGTCGCCGAGTCACCGTTGCACCTGCCATAACCTTCGTCCCTTTCCAGTTCTAGTATGACCCACGGGTCTCCCCCCATGAGAAGGGGAAGCACCGAGTATAACCGGTTCTCATTCCTGTCGCTGAATTTCTTCTTGCTCCTCCGAAAGGCAGGTCAATCGTAGAGCGTCGAACGTGGGGCGTCGCACGTAAGACGTGAACCGTATCTCGTCGGGGTCAGAGCGTATGGCTGAGGCGTATCGCAGATAGCCCTCTCTTTCTGGGGCCTGCCTGCTCGGTATCTCACTGCGCGCGTCCAACGAGGGCCTTCGAAGGCCGCGCGTTGCGCGAGCAAAAGACATTGAGCAGGCAGGCCCCTCTCCTACGTCTCCATCATTTCCAGACGCGCATCAAACTCATGCCCGCAGGCGGCACATCGAAGACAATCGGATTCGACGGTGAACTCCTCCGTTCTGGCCGCCATGCCGCCGCAATCGGGGCATCGAGCCAGATGCACCCGACGATCATCCACCGTCTCGTAGTGCACGCCGTGCAGGCAGTACACCGGTTTCCCATCAAGCTCCCAGGGCCTGCCGGCATGGTCATGCACGGGCAGCACAAGGTAGTGTTGCTTCACATACTCTGCCAGTGCCCGATCACTCGGAAACCCATCCTGTATCAATTTGCCGCTCACAGCGTCATAGAGCGCCTGCTCTTTCACGATTGCCTTGGTCGGACCCATATGTCACCTCCCACGGCTTCGGAGACCAACCTGCTCGCCGGTCCAAACCGACCCGGCCAGTTCACAAGCGAACGGCGTACAGCCGACTCACGTGGCCGGCCCTCTTGGAGGCTTCGTCGCTCATATCCACCAGGCCTGCGGGTCGGACGTCTTCGGCCACGATCGATGGTCCGCCCGGACGACGGCCCCGCATGCATTCGATACGACGGCGTAGAGAGAGACATCGGGGTGAGAGTTGCACGTGTCGTAGACATAGCACCTCCTCTCGATAGGGTGGGACGTTCGATCTTATGCCTCTCACGCGGACCAGGCAAGCCACCGTCCCACTGCCATTCGTCTCACTTGACGTCGGTGCGACGCGAGTGCAAGGTTAGGCGATGCATCGACTGCGTGATTCTGCGGGTTGTTCCTCCTATCAACGGGATATCGTCATGATCGGTTTCTGGTTGCTTCTATTGTGGCTCCTGCCGCCCACGCTCCCGGCGTTCGCGACGTCTCCGACACAGGATCTACCGACCGCCTCTCCCAACCAGCTCTCGGGCCATGAACTGCTGCGCATCGGCGAAGTCCACGACCAGCAGGAACACTTCCCCGAAAGCCTGACCTATTACCGCCTGGCACTGTCGAAGTTCCGGGAGAAGAAACAGTCCCAGGGCATCGCCACGGCCCTGATGAAGATTTCCCGCGTCCTCGAGCGCCAGGGCAAGCTCCAGGAGGCCTATGCCTCGTTGCAGGAAGCGGTGCCCTTGTTTGCGCAGACAGCCGATCGCTCCGCACATGCCGAAGGGTTGCTGGCCACGGGACGCGTGGCGGCCCAGCTGGGGCAGCGCGAGGCCTCACGCGAGGCCCTGACCCAAGCCGCCGCGCTCTTTACGCGCGTGCGCAACGCCAGGGGGCGGAACGACACGCTGGTGCAATTGGGGCTCTTGCAAGTGGTGGACGGCGAAGCCGACGCCGGGCTTTCCGCGTTGCAACAAGCGGCAGAGGAGGCCCGCACCCGGCGGCATGTCGAGCAACAATTCACCGCCACGGTCGCGCTCGGCGACGCCCACTGGCTGCTGGGGCACATGGGTGACGCGCAGACCCATTACCTCGAGGCACTGGCCCTCGCCGAAGCGGAACATCACCTGCCGTTCGAAGGCATGCTCAAGCTCCGGCTTGCCCGGCTTGACGTGGGGAAGGACTCGCTCAACGATCGTCTCGCGCTGGCGAAACGGGCTCTATTGATTGCGCAGTCCATCCGCGACCCCTCCGGCGAGGCCGATGCCTGGTCACTCATCGCCGATCTCCACCGGCAGTTGGGACAACAGGCCGAAGCCGACCAAGCCGATGCGCGGGCCATCGCGATCTATCGCAGCCGCGAGTTGTTCGTGCATGGAATCCGGTAGGCAGAGAGCCTGGCCGCCAGCACACGTCCACGAGGCGGGGGCCTTCGCGAATGTTCAATATTCGGTTCTCCATGTTCAATTGAACATGCATCATTGAACATTGAACATCGGCGGGCCGGGCACAGGCCGAATATTCCTGATCTATCAAGCCCCCTTGGTCGCGCGCCAGGCGGTTACTGCCCCGATCAGCAGCAACAGCGTCGAGAGCAGATAGGGCGCACCGGGGAGGTGCCAGTCGGCTTGTGGACCAATGAAGGCCGCAAAGGTTTGGGTGAACAGCGTGGGGCCGAGCAACCCGGCGATCCCGGTGAGGCTGGCGATCGCGCCCTGTAACTGCCCCTGCTCGGACGGGCGCACACGGCGCGTCATGAACACTTGGGCTGACGGCGCAGCAAGCCCCCAGAATGCCATCACCGGAATGCCGAGACAGTAAATGAGCGGTGTGGGGGCCAGCCCGTAAATCGCAAACCCAGTCGCCCCGGCCAGAAGCCCGAGGAGCAGCGTCCGCCGTTCTCCCAGGCGCGCCGTAATCGGCCGCACCAACGTCCCCTGGACGATCATGGCACAGACGCCGACGCCGGCCAACGTGAAGCCCACCGCCGAGGGTCCCCACCCATAGCGATATCCCAGGTACAGCACCGCCACGCTGGGCAACACCACATGCGCCAAGCTCATCAGGAAATTGGTCGTCGCCAACCCAAAGAGTTCGTGATGGGAGCGCAGTAGGCTCAACGCGCCGACCGGATTGGCCCGGCGCCACTGGAACGGAGCCCGTCTGTCGACCGGAAGCGATTCCGGCAACACAAAAAACCCGTAGCAGGCATTGAGCACACTGGTCGCCGCCGCTCCCCAAAACGGCCAGCGTGGATCGACGGCGCCCAGAAGCCCTCCTACGGCCGGGCCCAGGACGAAACCGAGTCCGAAGGACGCGCCCATCATGCCGAACGCCGCCGCCCGCTTGTCCGGAGGCGTCACGTCGGCGATGTACGCGCCCGCTGTGCTGAAGCTCGATGAGGCGATGCCGGAAATCACCCGTCCGGCAAAGAGCCACGACACATTCGGCGCCAACGCCATGAGAATGAAATCGAGGCCCAACCCGAGGTTCGAGAGCAAGACGACCGGGCGTCGACCGAATCGATCGGACAACGAGCCCTGGATCGGCGAACAGACAAATTGCATCAGCGCCCATGCCGTGCCCATAAGGCCGTAGACTTCGGCCGCTCGCGGCGTGTCACCCCCCAGGAACTCCTCCACCAGTTTCGGAAGGACGGGAATGATGATCCCGAACGACAGCATGTCGAGCACGACCGTGACGAGAATAAACGCCATCGCCGCTTGTCGCGGGTGAGGTGAGGGCTGTGCATGAGTCATAAACGGGGCCATGGTACCAGGCCCGGCGCCCCATCGGCCATGCCTCCTCTTGCGCGCGGTTTTCTGCTACCCTGCCTCCGATGCCCGCCACGCTCCAAGCCTTCATCGCCATCTTTGTGGTCGGCGCCGTGCTCCGGTCCTCGGGACTGTTGGGAAAACCCCATGCGGAGCGGCTCGCCGCGTTCGTGTTCTCGATCAGCCTCCCGGCGACCATTGTCGTGTCGCTCGATCACATCGTTGTGGCTCCCAGCGCGTGGAAACTGCCCATTGCAGCCTGCCTCGTCACCGTCTCCATGTTGCTGTGCGCCTGGCCGCTGGCGCGCCTCCTCCACCTGCCGCGCGCGTCGCACGGGGGATTCCTGCTCGGCACCGGCTGCATCAATTCGGTCTACTTCGCCTATCCCGTGGCGCTGGCCACGTTCGGCGAGCGCGGCCTTGCACACGCGATTCTCTTCGACTTGGGACAAACCACGCTGACACTCACCATCCTCTACGGTATTGCCGTCTGGCACGGAACCAAGGAGGCAACCCTTCGATATGCACTGGTTCGATTCATCTCTTCGCCACCGTTATGGGCACTCAGCTTCAGTCTCCTCTGTTCGCTGGCGGAGTGGCATTTCCCGACCTGGCTCCTTACGGTGTTGACGCCCCTTCATTGGACGACGACACCTCTGGCAAGTCTGGTCCTGGGGCTGTCGATCAATTTCACCGCCCTCCGCCGTACCTGGTCCCTGGCACTGATCGGCGTGGCCATGCGAATAGGCGGCGGCCTGCTCTTGGGACTGGCCGTCGCTGCGGTCTTACGTCTCACAGGGATGGAGCGATCGATCGTCATCCTGATCGCAGCGATGCCGTCGGCCGTCACCGCCGTGATCTTCGCCGCCAACACAGGGCTCGATGAAGATCTGGTCACCTCGATCGTGGCGCTCTCGATTTGTTGCGGCGTCGCCCTGCTGCCCTGGCTGCCATACCTAATGCGCCTGCTGGTGACCTGACAGATCCATGACTCCACTCCCGTTGTCCCCGTGCCGCAAGACGTCTGTCCCTCTGACTCCTCATCTGTGGGAACCGCATCACGCGTTGTGAGGTTTTTGCGACGGCAAAAATTGCCTAGCGCAGATGGCTATGCGGCATCGTTCCGCATGAACTCACGATCGCCGCATTTGGAGAGGCGTTGAGCGGGGAACGGCGTTCTTTGTCGGCATGCGGCAGAACGGTATGAGGCTTGCTTTTCTCGTCAGGCAGACACAGGAGGCATGATCATGCACGACCCCGCGCTCTGGGCAAGCTGGTACCTCTGGCTGCTGGCGGTACCGGCTCTTGTCATCGGAACTCTCATCCGTGATTGGCTTCAGCGCAAACAACCGGCGCGATTGCGCAGGCGGAAGTGAGAACCGAGCTCATGGGCCCGCAGTAGCCCTGTGAACTCCGCACCGCCCGTCGCCGGTCGCCTCACCTCCCGACCGGTCACGAACCTTCCGGTGGAACCGGCACCGGCTTCACCTCGATGTCCATCCACATCCCACGGGAAAAATGGGGAGCCCCCGTTACCGGGTCTGCCAGAAAACACAGCAGCCCGTAACGCCCCGGCTCCAGATCGAGATGCATGAAGGCCTGACGACCGGGATCGATGCCGGTCACCCCGCCGGCTTCCCGACCGGCGGAATTGAGAAGTCCGCCGGGTCGATACCGTTCAATGAAGTCTCGCGCCGATGCGCCCTCTGCGAGACGAATCATCACCACTTCGTGAGCCTGCCCGCCATCATTCAGGAGATGCACGGTTCGAGCCCCCGCCTGCAGCGGACCACTCACTGCAAATGCAAAATCGGTCAGACGGAGCGTCGCATCGGCTCGCGGCGCCGGTTCGCCGGACGGTGCGGCCGCCACCACCCGAAGAGCCCGCACCATGCCGCGCATGGCGTGGGGACGACCCGCGACGTCGGGAATGCCGCACAGCAAGAGATAGTCTCCCGGCTCAAGCTCAATGTCGACGGACGCCTCGTTGCCGGGAGCGACACTATTCACTCCCCCATGGCGCCGCAGCCAATTCGGCAAGCTTGGCGACCGGGAAGCCAAGGCTCGTTCGACGGCCGCGATAGTTTTACCCGAAGGCAGGGCCAGGAACTGGATCTGGTGCACGTCTGTGCCGCGATTGATAAGCCGCACCCTGCGCCGACCGGCTTCGAGCTGCTCCGGACCGGTGAAGGCATTCTCTTCTGCGATGAACGTCGTGACTGCTGCCCCGACGGAGACGGGCGACCAGCACAGGGTGATGAAGAGAGCCGAGACCGCCAGTCGGCGGCTCAGGGACCGGAACGGCATGTGCTTGAGACATTGAGCAGACATCTCTTCGTGAGCATACTCCGACGCCAAGCCGGTTCCCAGCGGGTTGCAGAAAAAAAGGGAGTGGTCGCGATTCACTGAGGAGGATTACGGGGACGATGTATTGCGGTCGACGCTCTGACCCAGGGCCGGTTCCAACCGTATCGCTTGTTGGAAGAGGAGCGTGAATTCAGGCCGACCGGCGCGTAACCGCTCGGCCCGCGCCATCGAGACTCGCGCCTCGGCCGGACGAGACAGTCTGATCAGACATCGGGCTTCATCCAGACGTTGTTGGATCTGCAAAAAGAGCGGTAACCACTCCGTTCGGACCCTCTGAAAATAGCTCATTGCCGGCTCACAGTCCGCTTCACGGATCTTACCGACGGCATAGTTACGAAAACTCCGGCTCAGATTTCTCCCGAACGCCAGCAGCGCATAATCGGCCAGCGGCGACTCGGGATGTTGCGTCACCAGCCCGGTCAACAGCGCCTGGCCTGCCTGCAATTGGTCCCCCCGCTGCCAGAGCAAAAATTTGGATGCTTCCTCACTCGCAGACGAGCCGGTCAGGAGGGAGGCGCCGACTCCATGTTCGTCGACCACCGTCACGCTTGCCGCGCGCGAGCGGATCCACTCCGCTTGAGCCCCCCCCTGAGGTCGGTATTCAGCCGTCACGCGATAGGCCCCCGGTCGATCGAACGTCCATCCCAACGCGCCATAAAAGACCGGAAACACCGCCGCGACCGACTCGCCCGGAGCTAAGGCGGTCCTGGTATGCACCGCATCTGTGTAGAACAACGGCAGAAACACGAACCGGGGCCGAATCGAGCTCGACACTGCAATCTGAATCGCGCCGGTTTGCGGGTCGAGCAGCTTGGACACCTCCACCGGCTTCGCGCCTACATTGACGAGCCGAACGGTGGCATAGGCCGGCTCGCCCAGACTCAGCGACGAGGTGCCCATGTCGAGGGTGAGCTCAAGCGTGGCCGAGCCGGGAGATTCCTGCGTCAGTCCAACGGACGCCCGCGCCGCCAGGAACAGACACGCGACGATGCACACGAGAAACATCTTCCGAGGCAGTTGCGTGGCAGGATCGAGGCGCATACGTCGCCCTCTCGTGTTACTGGCAGTCGGTAATCGTGAGTTCTTCCTGAGGATGGGCCCAGGCCGCATGATCATTGATGACCCATGTAAAGGGCGCAGCGGCGACGGCGCCGGGGAATTTGCACTGCCCCGGATGGTTGGCCAAATGGTCTCGGCTTTGCTCGGAAAAACGGTACACCGGATCGCCCGTCAGATCGTCGGATTGCGTCATGATCGACGTACCGTCCCCGTCGCTGTGGTGAAGATTGAAGGCATGGCCGATCTCATGGGCCGTCGTGCGAAAGTAGGCGGCCCCGTCGGTCCGGATCGTGTTCGCGCGATAAAAAACGGCGAAGGCCGACCTGGTGTGTCCCTGCCACATCTTGCCCAGGATGAATTCAGGCACACAGACATCCAGTACCTCGCCGTAATGATCCACCACCGCGCCGTAGAGGTGGTACGTATTGCAGAAGGCGAAGGGACAGGCAGACGCGGGAAACAACGAGAGATGGCGGTGGCCGTTTTCCAATGTCGAGAGTTCGGCATCGCTGATGCACTCGTCTTGGGCGATATTGAGCGGCTGAATTGCCGTGTCGTCCTCTTCGACATCGAGGCTGATACCCGCATCGTTGAAGACCGTCCCGAGTGTGACCGCCTGGCCATTGACCGTCTGGGCAGGAGGGAATGTCGTTCCCGTCATACGGTCGAACTCAAGTGACACGCAGGAGACGAGCAGGCAGGCGAACACCGGAACCACGATCGACAGGAGGACACGAAACGAGGGAGTAAACATGGACGCCTCCTGACGAGCAGCAACTGCCATGGGTCGGAGGGTGGAGTGAATGGTACATTAGGCTACGTAACTCAGATCATTCTGTCAATGGGTGCGGTCCGTTCCGAACCACATGCCACTGTCGATTCCATCAATCGTCAGGATCTGTTGCTCCACGAATTCACGCCGTGCGAACAACACTACGTAGTGGTATCGGATGGGATACGGGACAGTATCCGATGCGATACTGTCTCACCCTTCTCCAAATACCAGCACACTCAGCCACTGCACCCAAGCGATTGTTATTACGCGCAACGGTGCGTTCCGAGTTCCATGGTGCAAAGATTGCGTCCTGTATGGCTGTCGGCCAACTCTCCAATCGGGCAGACCTGTTGTCCACGCTTCCAGGATCGATCGCGGAAGCCAAGGAGGACACAATGCTACGACCCACCCTCTTGATACTGTTTCTCTGCGGCTGTGTCCCACCTCCTCCCCACCAATTCGTCCCGGGAGGACCGCTCGGCGAAGCCGGACAAACGGTGCAAGGCCCTCGCCGGGCGAGTGATGAAGAAGTGCGCGCCATGTTGGCAGAATCGTCGTTGCATCAGCGGGACTCAGCCGGGCCTGTCGATGTGAACGGCTTGCTCACCCAGATTACCCAAGCCACACACTTTCGGCAGAAGCAGCGTTTGGTGGATCGGTATCACCATGCAGCCCTGCTTCTGCCGGAAGCCGAGCGTGCTCAGGCAATTCAGCGGTTACGAGATGCCGTAGGACAGAATGCAACCGGACATTGACCGGGAAGAAGGACAGTTCCGACTCACAGTCCCGCGCAATGCCCATAGGAACAAGAAAGGAACGGGCCATGAAGCGGATACAGCTTGGCACGATGATACTCAGCGCAACCATCATCCTGGGCGGACTAGCACTGGCCTCCACAGCGGCTGACGCCCACGAATGGCTCGGTGACTGCGTCGTGGATTTCGACAATACATTCGCCTTGACCTATATCTACGGACAGGCCAGAGGGAACTTCGGATACCCTACGGGCATCGACAATTCAGGCGAGTTGCAACCCTGCAATGCCACCCACCAGGCTTGCTGGACCTATCGTCATCGCTGCTTTGGCAATTACATCAATGTGGACGATATGACCTATGGCCATATTCACCTGGTGTTTGATAGCCCGAGCCTGCTCGCGCCCTGTTTCGTCGATCCTGGCGACGGGCCTGGCGCGGGCTACGGCAGAAAGGTCGGTGATGACTGCATCGCCGCCGATTGGATTCATGAGCCGAGAACGCTCGGTACGCATGGGAAGGATCACTGGATCAAGATCTGGATGGAAGATCGGGTGACGCATCAGCCCCGGGTCTTCGACATGCCGATCGTCAGGGTCGCCGGCACAGAACCGATTCAATTCTGGTTCAAAAAATCGAACGGCAGCTGGTGGTACTGGTCCAACCTCGCCCCCAATCCTTGGTTAGTGGGCGGATGGGTACAAGATGTGATCGAAGTGCGGATTCGGGGAGCACAGGCGGCAAACGGGCCGTACTTCATCGGCGCCTTCTCCATCCTCGATTAGCAAGCGGGATATCGTCCACCACCACTCAATCTACGATTACGACATGTTCGTCGTGAAGGCCGGCCAGGATGAAGTTCCGCGCTCCGGGGTGTAAGGCCGAAACGGGTGGCCGGAAATAGATGTGGAGCCGATGCACGATCGGCATTGGGCGAGCGTGTGGCTGACAAAAGGTTCCTATCGGCCGTCGGGAACCTGCAACTTGATGGAGACCGCTGTGCGGTCCTCGGTAATTTGGGCCACAATCTTGTCGCCGGTCTTCAACCGCCCACCTGGCACGCCCTCGATTTTGGTCTCAGGCGTCACCTTCAGCCGCTCCTCGTGACCGGAGAATTCCTTCACGACCAGCTCACCCTCGTCCCAATACAAGACATCGGCCTTGATCACCAATGCGGAGGTGGCCTGCGTGCCTTCAACAGCTGCTGCGGGTATGACTGCGGAAAAGATGAGAAAGAATGCGAGAAGAAGTGCCATCACCAACCCTCCCGTTTTTCCTAGCCTACCGATCGGTGAAGACTGCTGTCAACGACGACCTTTTTAAGATACTCGAATAGCCTATTTACTTACTTCCTTCATTTTTCCTTCTCGTAGCCGCATCGGCCTTCATTGCGCGCATGAGGCGAACGCATGCCGATCCTGCGCAGTCTGCGAGCAAAAAGGACGGGGCGGCTGCTCCTTCTGTATTCTTACCTCTGCGCAGCCCAATCGAATGCTCCTTCCAGTTCCCCCTCACTCCCTCAAGGGGCGGCCTGAGTGAGCCCCCAACTGCGCGCGTCCAACGAGGGCCTTCCGAGGCCGCGCGTTGCGCGAGTAAGGGGACTCACTCAGGTTGCCCGGCTAATCCCTACCCTAAAACCCCACGGAGAGCCCCATCGTTCCCAGCAACGCCGCCCGCTCGGAGGGCCCAAGGAATTCGGTGCCGAGGCCGCCGTCCACCACCAGCCGCGAGGTCAGTTGATGCCGGATGCCCACCTCGATTCCGGTGTGATTCTGTTGCCCACGCAAGTCCGATTGTCTGGTGTAGAGGCTGGCGATGAGCGTATCGCGGAAGCTGTACGGATACCCCAACGGATAACTGACTGCCGCCACCGCTCGATAGGCGCCGGGACGCTCCTGCCCTGCCGGCGATCCCATCACGGTGTACCCCGCATTGAGATGCACCCGGAGCCTCCCGAATGAACGAGTCACGATCCCGGTGAGTTGCGTATCCACTCCCTTTGAATTCACGCCGGTCGGCAGATCGACCTCCACACGCACGGCCATAGCCGGAAGGATCAGGGTCTCGGTATTGAAGTTGTAGAGCACACCGAGGTGGAAATCCCCGGACTTGTTCGCGCCCACGATGGAGCGCGGATCGGTGAACAGGTCGCCTTGAATTTCAATCTGCGTATTGTCGAACGCACCGTAGATGATTTGCGGTTGAAACGTCACCTGCGTGCGGCCTTCCCGGCGGTCATTGAACCGCACCCCGCCTTCCAGCCCGATTTCTCCTTTGGGAATGGCATAGGCATCTTCCATCCCGATCGGACGGTTGGGGTCCAGATTGTCATGATCCAACGCCCGCGCGGGCATCGGCTGCCACAGCAGTAGAATCAGGGCCACCAATCCGCTGACCTGTCGTCCCACACAATTCAATGGCGATGTTCCTGTTCGCTCTTCACGATCATGGGATTGGTCTCATCCGCACTGGCCAGGTAATAGTGATCCACCACACGATAGATTTCCTGCCGCTTGGCCTCCCAGGTCGGCAGGCGCTCGCTGGTGAGGATGTCGCTGATGTTGTCGTGCAGCATATGGAGATTGTCGAAAATATTCGCCACGTCCGGATACCGCGCGGCAAACTGCGGACTCAGTTCCGCGGTGAGCGGCATGAACGTCCATTGCACCGGCGGATGCTCAAGATACCGCCGATAGGTCGTCAGGATCGGCCGCACGGCCTTGGTCTTGGCGGCCAGGTCCGTCGCCGCCTGCAAGGGATCGTACACAGCGACTTGCAAGTAGTGATACGACCAGATCGTCGCATTGAACAGCGGGAACCGCGTCCGGAACGCCTTCGAATAGGGAAACCGGTCCAACCGTCGATGGTCCAACCGCTTCGACGTGATCGCATAGGCGCTGTTCCGGTAATAAGCCAGCACGTCACGAATGGCGCGGTCCTTGTCCGGTTCGTCCGACACCACGACGTCGTAGGTGGCCCGATGCAGGGCATGGGCTTCGTCGAAGGTGTTTTGCGCGCGCCAGGCCAATTTCATGTACGTCGGCGCGATCGCCTCCTCGTTCGGATTCAGCCGGGGTTTGGTCGCAATAAACGCGAGCGTCTCCCTGCGGGCCTGCTCTTCAATGGCCGGCACGTCATGGCCGCCGGTCAGCAACAGATTCTCGTACAAATTGGAATGCCCGAAATCGACGCCGTTGAACTCACTGTCGAGTTCAGCCAGGTCCTCCCGCAGGGCGAAATTCCACATCGCGCGATAGTAGAACCGCTTGTCACGCGGCTCGAATTGGCTGCAAGCCGTGAGCGCGAGGGCGACCGTGGCCGTGGCCACGATCGCGATGCTGCGGATGATGGTACCGGCAGGTATCATGTTCGTCTGTTCAACTCCATGAACCTCAGTGGCAGTGGTGCCCATGCACCAACGCATGCCCGCGCCCACGAGCGATCAGCCAGCGGTTGACCGGAAAGGCGGCTGCACCGGCCAGGATCAGCGACAGAGTTAAACTGCCCCAGAACAGCGGATCAGGCAAGCCGGCCTCCATCGCACCCGGCACCACCAGCATGATCGCGTTATCCACCAGTTCCATCGTGGTCATGGACAACGTATCCGAGGCCAGCGCCAGCCCGATGGCGCTTCCCCACGCCATGCCGGCCCGCCGCAAGGGATACAGCGTCATGGCATACCCGAAGGTAAAGGCCAACGCAATAGCCAGGGCGACGGTAGGCCAATTGCCCCACCCCAGCGCCGTCCCCAGTGCCATGCCGGCGACTTCGCCGATGGTGCACCCGGTCAAGCAATGCAGCGTGGCCATGAGCGCGGTGCGATTGAGTGAGACCGCTTCATGACCCTGCGCCTGCGACGCCTGTTCGTGATGATGGTCATGATGATGCTGGGGCGCCTCCCCATCCCCATGGGCTTGGCAAGAGGAATGGTGTCGGGCGGTACTGCCGTGGGGGGACAAGGTTGCGCCGGTTGAGTGAGCATGAAGCATGTGACCCTCCTATGTCTGTGGTGATGCCTGTCGTCACCACTACAGACGGAGGTGGGGGAGAATCCTTACACCGGACTGATGCCCCGACCTCGTCACCACCTTGATCATCGTACGGGGCTTTCTCGCTGGCGGCGGACCAGGATCCTGTCAGCAATTTCTCACTCCCGCCACCACGGACGGGGAGAATACGTGTATTTCCGTTTCACTCCGCGACGAAATCTGTGTCGTCCTGCAACAGTCACGGAAAAAGTCTTGATCTCGACCTTGGAGACATGCTTGACTGAAATTTATTGTTCATCGTCTTCCCTGATGGAGGAGTTGCATGCCGCATGGAAGTCTGCGCTTTCTTGTGATTCTCGCCCTGTTCCTCGCCCCGATCTCCGCATCAGCCACCGACACGACGCCCGACACCAGCCTCGCTCCTTTGAAGTTTCTTGCCGGAGAGTGGAAAGGCGCCGATGCCGAAGGAAAGCCGCACAAGATCGCCTTTGCCCTCAGTTCGGGTGGGACCACCCTGACCGAAACCTTGACCCCGCCGGACAGCCCGCCCATGACGACCATGTACTACAGCGACGGCGACCAGCTGATGTTGACGCATTATTGCTCGCTCAACAATCAACCGCGCATGCGCGCCGCCGCCATCAAAGAGGGGGACAAGAGCATCATCTTTGCCTTCGTCGACGTCACGAACCTCAAAAACCCGACCGATGTGCATATGAGACAACTCGTCATCGACGTGAAAGACCACGATCACATCACGCAGACCTGGACCCTCAGCAAGGCGGGGAAAGACATCCCGAAGATCTTTTCATTTGAACGGGTGAAGTAGCCGATACCGGACACAACAAGGAGTCCCGCACATGCCAGCACAAACGCCGGAAGCCGTCATCGAAGCCCAGCGTCAGGATTGGAACCGCGTCGCACCGGGCTGGGACAAATGGGATCAGTTCTTCAATCGCACCATGGCGTTCATCAACCACCGCCTGGTTGCCGATGCCCGCGTACGTCCGGGGCTGCGGGTTTTGGACCTGGGATCGGGAACGGGATATCCGGCGATCCTGGCCGGCGAGGTGGTCGGCGCAGAAGGCACGGTCGTCGGCATCGATCTGGCGGAATCCATGCTGGCCGTCGCCGCACGCAAAGCCAAAACGCTCGGCCTCCAACAGGTCAGTTTTCGCACCGGCGACGTGACCTCGTTGCCGTTCGAAACCGGCTCGATCGATGCCGTGATCAGCCGATTCTGCCTGATGTTCCTACCGGAGATTCCGAAAGCGGCTGCGGAGATCGCCCGCGTGTTGAAGCCGGGCGGGTATGTGGCGGCCGCAGTCTGGTCGTCTCCTGAGAAAAATCCCTTCATTCGGATTCCCATGGATGTCATCAAATCGATTACCCCCCTCCCTCCGCCGGATCCGGAGGCACCGGGGATTTTTCGTCTGGCCAAACCCGGCGACCTGGCGGGCATGCTGCAGCGAGCGGGGCTCACTCCGTTGGATGATGAAGAATTTACGGCCGAGGTGGCCTACGAGTCCGGAGAGGAATTCTTTCGCGGGCTGATGGATATCGCGGCGCCGATTCAAAATCTGTTTACGAAACTGACGCCGGCACAACAGGCCGAGGCTGAACGGGGAATCATCAAAGCCGTGAATGACTACCGTGGACCGCAGGGCGTCGCCCTGCCCATTGCGGTGCGGATTGTCAGCGCAAGAAAGCCTTGATAGGGAAGGGCACAGGCCACCATCCGTCGCCCGCCGCCTGTGGAAGCCGGCGGGCTGGGACGAACCGACGTAGCCGCCTACTCCTTGGCCTTCTCTTTTAACTCGTTGATCTTTCCCTTCGCCCGCTCGCCGGCCCCTTTTACCTTGCCTTTGGCGCGTTCGAGTTCCGCCTTCGTGTCGTTGCCCTTGAGCTCTTCGTGCATGGCCTTGGCCTCACCCTTCATCTCTTCAAACTCACCTTTCACCTCGCCCTTGGCCTTTTCCATCTTGGCCTTGGTTTCGCCGGCTTCGGCTGAAACCATCATTCCTGCCGACAGACAGACACCGACCATCGCTACCATCATCATGACTGTACGCATACGCATCCTCCGCCTGATAGGTGAACCGCTTTTCCTACTCTGCACGGTCCCCGCCTCCGGCCCCACTGGACAATCCCCTAGTTCTCGACTGTCGGACTTCTGATGGAGCGACACTAGGGATACCGCCAGTTGAACGACCGACCCTGCCGCGACACACTCCTGTCAAGAACCCGTGTTCCTACTCGTCTAGAAAGGAGAGTGGTCATGCGACAGCTCATTCTGAACAGCCTTCTAGGATTCGTGATCTTCACAACCGGCGGATGCAGCTATCTGTTCTATCCTCACGCCAAGGACTTCACCGAGAAGGCGAAGGGCGGCACGACGGTTGAGACCTTGATCAACCTGACCACTATGATGGAGGCCACTGCCAAGGCCGGCCAACAGGGAAAAGGGAAGGACCAAGCGTTGGATGCTCTGCACAACCAGCTCCATGCCTTCGACAACACGATCTGCTGCGTCGACAAGAACAAGCGTGCTCTGCCGGCCTACGACTTGCTTGTCACGCACAACAAGGAACTCTGGGCCGTGTTTAAGCGCGCCTGGAAGTTTAAGGATGACCAACCGCAACGCAGTCAGCACTTGGAGCTGTTTGCCACGGAAGTACGCGAACTCCGGGACTCGCTCCACGCATTGCAATGACTGCCGGAATGTTGCACAGTGCGCCACGGCGGAGGAGCCAGACTCGATGACTCCCTGCCGATGCAACGATTCACGACGCTCCCGCCGGACCATCAAGCCGCCAGACTTGACCGATCGACGTCCACGGGGGAATAGCGAAGGATGCGTGGCGCATGCGTGCCGACAGTTTCAAAGATTTTGTCCTGGACCAACTCGGCGAGATCCCCCAGCTCATCTGCAAAGCGATGTTCGGCGGGCATGGTCTCTACCAGCGCGACACGTTCTTTGGCATCATTCACAAAGGCCGGCTGTATTTCAAGACCAACGCCGTGACTCAGGCGCTCTATCGCGCGCGCGGCATGGGCCCGTTCCGTCCCAAGACGAACCAAACGCTCAAACATTATTACGAAGTGCCGGTCGATATCCTGGAAGATGCCGAACAGTTGAACGTCTGGGCGCACCGGGCCATCGCGCCACCGACCGCGCAATTGCTGCTTCCGTTTCGTGACGGTCCTTCGGGACGGGACGTGCCCGCGCACCTCTCATGAGCCAAGACCTCACCACGCCGCCGCGACGACTCTGGACCATCGGTCACTCGACCCGTTCAAGCGAAGAGTTTCTCCTGCTCCTCCAATCCCACGACATCCAACGACTGATTGATATCCGTCGGTATCCCGGTTCGCGGCGATATCCTCATTTTCATTCGGCTGCGTTGGCTAACAGCCTCCCTGGAGCGGGAATTTGGCACAAAGAAATGCCGACGCTCGGCGGGCGTCGAACGGCACGGTCTGACTCGCCCAACGAGGGCTGGAAGAATGCGAGTTTTCGAGGGTATGCCGATTACATGCAGACGGAGGAATTTGACCAGGCACTCGACGAGTTGATCGCCCAGGGCAGGCGTGAACGTACAGCCATCATGTGCGCGGAAGCCGTGCCCTGGCGTTGCCATCGTTCCTTGGTGGCCGACGCGCTTGTCGTACGCGACTGGGAGGTCACCCATCTTCTGGGCGGTTGCCGGGTCAAGCCACACCGACTGATGACGTTCGCACTGCTCCGGGATGGACGTCTAATGTATCCCGCGCCGCCTGATCAGAGTTCCACCCTCCGGATGTTTTAGACATTCCGCCGCTCATTGTGTTCGTCCAGAAGTTGCTGCAGACTATCGGCAATGTGGTATCGCATCGGCGCCGATCTGGTCCTGTTGCTGCACCTGGCCTTTGTTCTCTTCGTGATCGGTGGCGGGCTGCTCCTGCTCAACTGGCCTCGCCTTGCCTGGCTGCATCTGCCGGCAGTGGGCTGGGGCGCCCTGGTGGAATTCAGCGGGTGGGTCTGCCCGTTGACGCCGATCGAACAGCGCTTGCGCAACATGGCCGGAGAGTCGCTGACGGAGGGCGACTTCATCGGCCGCTCCCTCCCGCCCCTGCTGTACCCCGCAACACTGACGCGAGATGCAAATCCTGCTGGGACTGCTCGTGCTGGTGGTGAACCTGGTCCTGTACTGGTGGGTCTATTTCAGAGCCTCGGGTGAGAAGCCGTAGCGATCGACTCGTGATCGGCCCGCTACCGAATCGGCTCGTTCTTCGACGAGGTCATGACCAGGGCCAGACAGCCCTCCTCGCTTGACGTGACGGGGTGGACAGTGCCCGCCTCTGCTCGGTGGTAATCGCCGACCTGCAGAAATTCTCCGGCGCAGATGCAGCTCCCCTCCAACACATACAGTTCTTCGAGCTGCGGGTGGCGGTGGCCGATCAGTGTGCCGCCGGGAGCCAACCTCAACAACATGGTCGTACGCGCCGCCGCGGCATTGTGAAACAGTACTTTCATCGACAACCCCGGCGCCAATTCCTGCCAGGCCAAGCCCTTGCTCCGAACAAAGGTGAAGCCCGTTGCGTCAGCCGGCTCTTGCGGTTCCTGCGCAATACGCGCCATGAGCCGATCCTTGAGCGAGGCTGGCGGTGCGATAGCCGGGCCGCTGAAGGCCATCTCCTGCGCGACATGCTCAAACGACGATACCTCTTCGCGTGTCGAGGCCGAGGCCGTCTCCAACAAGCGCGAGAACTCCCTCTGCCCCTCGTCTCCGAGGGCCCCCAACGCATAGAGGGCCGCGAGTTCCGCCAATTCCTGTTCGTGCCGAGGATCGGTCATGACAACAACCCCTCCCCGTAAGGCGCGAGCGCTTCCCGCAACCGAATCATCCCCAGCCTCATCCGCGTCTTCACGGTCCCCAGCGGCAACTTCAACTGATCGGCAATTTCACTCTGACTCAAGCCCCAATAGTAGGCCAGGGCGATCGCCTGGCGCTGCTCAACGGAAAGGGTCGCCAGAGCGCCCTGCACCAACCGTTGCCGCTCCACACCCGCGCTATACTGCTCCGGCGTGTCTTCCTGCCCAGGCAACTCGGCGGCTTCGTCGAGCAGCACTTGCCTACCCCGCTCCAGATAGCTGCTCCGGAATCGGTCGATCGCGCGATGTTTTGCCAACGTCATGAGCCAACTGCCCGGCGTGCCCCGCTTCGCATCATAGGTCGAGATCCGCCGCCAGACCTGCGTATACACATCCAGCGTCGTCTCCTCGGCCGCCGCACGATCTCCGAGGATCTTCATCGCCAGGCCGAACACCTTTGCGCTGCTGGCATCATAGAGCTCCGACAGCGCGGATTGATCGCCGACGGCAATACGCGCGAGGAGCCCCGCCCATTCCTGTTCGTAAATCGATGATACGTGGGTCACGGTCTGGGTGTCACACACGGGTGCCCTCGTCTACCAGGATGCGGAAAAATCCCGCCAGCGGCGTTCTCGCAAGACACGGCCGCCTCACCGGCTCGGCGGCGTTCACAAGCGTGCCGCACGTTATTCCGCGCGGCGTGAACCTCAGCGACTCACCGTACCGCAAGAGTACGATTCCCCCCTTCGCTTGCTGCGGCCTTGCTGGACGGCCCTTCTTGCGCATCCTGCAGTGCGTGCTGACGCAAGAGGGCATGTGGAGCTCACCGCGCGCGATGAGGTAAGAATCGAGTTTTCCCGCAACCTGCTAGTGCTACGAACGCACCCCTTCGCTTGGATGTTTGATCGCTGCCTGAATCCGGCGGAACTGTAGCACCGGGACCACGCCGGCGCAACGACACTTTTTTCGCCGCCCGGAGATCCGATCGCCGCCCGCCTTCGTAATCACAGACAGAGCGGCCGACACGACGGCCCGCCACACAGACTTTTAACCAGGAGGACCCATCATGTCTCAGCGTATCGCGTCATTCGCCATGATCATCGGACTTGCCTTGACGGTCTCAGCGTGCAACAGCCTGGGCTCGACGCCGTCCGGTCATACTTCGATGGAAACATCCCTCTATGACCGGCTGGGCGGAAAAACGGCCATCACCGCAGTCGTCGATGATTTCGTCGGTCGCGTAGCGGCGGATACTCGCATCAACGGTAAATTCGCCAATGCCAACATCCCGCGCCTGAAATCGATGCTGGTCGACCAGATCTGCCAGGCCTCCGGCGGTCCCTGCGCCTACACCGGCCGCGACATGAAGAGTACGCACGCCGGCATGGGCGTGAGCAGCAGCGACTTCGATGCGCTGGTCGGCGACCTGGTGGCGACACTCAACAAATTCAAAGTGCCGGAACGGGAGAAGAACGAGTTGCTGGGCGCGCTCGGCCCCATGAAAGGGGATATCGTCGAGAAACCGATGGCTTCGATGCAGTAGCCGTTGCGGTCCGTTAGCAGGATGCTGGCAGGGGCAACCGCTCGGATGCCCCTGCCGCCTCGCACGGCCACCGGCCATCAAACCTCTTGGATTCAGTGCTGATGTAACGCCCCTTACAGATCGCCGGCCCCTCCTCCGCTAGAGTGGCCGCATGGCGCGCCTCACGATCTTGGTGCATCGCGGCTGTATCTCCATCGACTCCATACAAAAGCTGACGCAAGAGATTCGACAACAGCTCCCCGACTGGACCATTGAGTTGCTGCCCGCGGAAGTCAGCGGCGAGTCCGTGGGGCTCATCGTGCTCCCCGCTTTCTTCGTTGACGAAACGTTGGTCGCTACCGGGCTTCCTGAAACGGAATGGCTGTTGCGACGCCTACTGGAGCATGGGTGACATCCGAACGGATCTCGGGCCAAGCCTGTCACGTTCGCGGCGAGGGTTCCTGGATGACGCCTTATGAAGCCTCTCGGATCAGCGCGGCCTGCTGGAGGATGATAACGGTGCGCCCGTCCATTTTGATCAGCCCGTCGTCGCGGAACTGTCCCAGCGTCGCACTAACCGTTTCCCGGCTACACCCGATGAGGTTGGCCATTTCCTGGTGGGTTAATTTCGCCTTGATCCGGATTCCGCCGGGCTCTTGCGCACCGTCGCTTTTGCTGAGTTCGACCAACAAATGGGCCAACCGCGCCGGGACATCGCGGAACACCAAGTCCTCGATGCGGCTTTGGATGCGCCTCAACCGCAAGCCGATCAGTTTCGTCAGCTTCACGGTGATATTCGGATGCATGGCGAGGTACCTGTCGAAGTCTTCCCGGCGTATCACGCAGATCATGGCATCGTCCAACGCTTCGGCGGCGGTTTCGCGAGGCAGCCCTTCCAACACCTCCAACTCTCCAAACACCTCCCCGGGCTCCAGGATGTCGAACGTCACCTCCTTGCCGCTGGCGGCGGTGTTGGCCAGCTTGACGCGCCCTCGTTTCAGGAGATACACGTTGGAGCTCGGATCGCCGGGAAGGTAAAAGGGGTGCCGCTTCTTAACCTCTTCCATCCGGGTGATTTTCTCCATCTCTTGCATTTCAGATGGGGAAATACCGTCGAACAGCCGAATGTGCTTGAGGTACCAGAGTTTGTTCAGGGGCCTGGGTGGACTGTCCATTCTTGAGGCTCCGCAGGGGCAGCGGTTGCTACCCTACGTGACTGACGGCATCAATGCAAGGATCGCTGCTCCTCACCGACCGTCCGTTCATAACCGGCACCGATCCACCGATCCTTCCAGAAAAGCGACCATGATCGCCCCCCGCCACACGATCCAACATAACTGGTGAGCCGCAATCCGGATCACCGCCTATCGGCATCTACCCCAAACCGCTCTGCCGAACGGTAAGACAGCTCACACACCTGCAGCCCCCTTGAGACGGGCTCGATGGCGGCGTATGGTACCGGCCTATCCGCCCTGAGGATCAAGGTCGTGGCCATTCGCGCTCGATATGCCCTGCTCTTTGTGTTGCTCGTCCTGCCGGCTGCCGGGCTTGCCTGGATGGTCGATCGCTACGATGACCAACCTCGACAATCCGTCGCCCTGAAGGCATTCAGCACGGCGGAGTATCCGGACAATCCCGAGAACAAGAGTCGCGTCTTCGGAGGCTATCCGCACCCACACCTGCTCATCGAGTCGATTGGATCAACCCGCTTTCGATTTCTCCTGGAGCCGGCCTCCCCTCAAGCGACAACGATCGAGCTCACCGATGTCGATCTTGCGCATTTCGTCGCAGCCGTCCCTCCTTGGATCACAGTCGATCCGGATCTCACGCAGGTCGGACTCATCGACCGTGAATGGAACCGGCAACAGGTCCGGTTTCCCCGCACCTCTTCCCATGTGCAAGTGCACGAGGGAGGAGACGGGTTTGAACAGCGCGCCGTAAGCCGCATCGATCTCGCGCGCAATTGCCTGAACGCAGGACTGTGGGAACTGCTGTTGTTCACCGAGGAGGAGGGGGAGGAGCACGTCTATAAGCATCTGTGGTTCACCTTCCCGCTCGGGCTCTACAAACAGCTGTTCGAGCAGGTCAACGGCCTGTCCTATTGGTCCTAGTGGTGGTCGCTGGAACATTGGGTCGATCCGGCAGGCACGACCATCCGCCTCGACCGCCTGCGAACCGTCGAGCGGGAATGGCCGGTCGTCGCCACGGCGCAGTGGGACGAACCGGTGCCGGCTCTGGGCGAGCAGGCCGGGAAGCGCAAGAACATCCTGACACCGGTTGCCGCCATCTTTCGCGACTGGTACACCCAGCCGGTACAGTTTGCCGGTTTCATTCCACCGGGACGGTACTCTCGCGCTCACCCGCGAGAGACGCAGTTGCACTACTACCTGGCCGAACTGACCGGGGCCGCGTTTCGACTTGTCGGAATTCCGGGTGTCCCGAAGCCACTGAGTGAGCTTGAGTTGGTCTTCCGCAGCAACCGAACGCAAGACGCCACACGTCTCATTATCGGCGGACTCGATCTGTCCATGCTGCCCAGGATCGATCGGCGCGAATACGATCGTGGCTGGCGAGCACCGCTCGGCATCGGCAACCCCAGCTTTGTTGAATCCTACGATCACGTCGTGGCGTCACCGCCGATTCGGCACACCTTCTATGGATTTCACCTCGACGCGCAGAACCGCTGGCTCGACCACCACGCCGTCGGCGTCGATGGGCCATTCCTCCACTGGGACGCCGACGATCCGTCGCTTCTTCACCTCTATCTGCTCAGTTACGAGCGCCACGCGCTGTTGAATCACGTCACGCTTGTGATCCCGGCTGCTCACGGACGGTCCTGAACTCGGCGGGACGATCGGCGACGACGCATTCTCGCCCGCAGACTGGGCAAGAATGACGTCCTGATCATTCCTCGTTCGTGACACGTCGTTCGTCGCCCGTGACAGCCCTGTTGTTCCTCCTGACGAGATACGCTTCACGATTCACGCTTCACGGATGTCGAGAGCGCCGCCGGAAGACGCGTTCCGCATCCTGCGAATTGTGACTTGGCTCACAGAATACAAGCGGGAGGCGAGGTATCGTGGTGACATGGTGAGACACACCTGATCCGGCACCTCGATCAAGGAACCGGTTTCAGGCAAGGTGACCATCAGCCCGGTAATCGAACTGGCCATTGGAGCCTTCTTTCACTATGATCTTGGGGTTCTTGCCACTGCGCCCCGTGCAAGACCATCGAGACAAGCCCCTGACCGTTGCGGGTACGGCGAACGTTGCCACGATCGGCATATTCATGGTCACCTATTCGATGGTCGTGGGCTTGCCGTTTTCGGGAACCGCCACGCTCAGGCGCGCAGGAGGCTTTCTATTCAGTGCTGCCCTGGGAACGCTGCTTGTCCATGTCGTGGCAGCGACCGGCGCGACCCTAACGTCTTGACCGCCCGATATGTGGTACAGGATACGGTGGAACGCACAGTCGGGAAGTCCCGCAGGCCCCCGAGAGACGACGTGACGAAGCACGTGTTCAGCTATCGGCCGACCCAGCGATCGGCTCCCCTGTGTCCGTTCCTCGTATCCGGATTGATCCGCGTGGGCGCCGGACCCTATACCGCAACCACGGCGCTCGGCGTCGTTCCGGGTTCGTTCGTCCGCGCCTCTGCCGGACGCCGACTGATCAGTATGCCCTCCCTGAAGGACATCTCATCGCCAATGACTTGTAAGACATTCGCGGCCACATCGACAACAGCGATAGTTCATTGCTCCCCAACAGACAACGAAGGTGCTCCGTTATGACGACACAGCCGCCTCCACGCGATTCCGGAATGACCGGGCACGCTCAGTCCCTGGTACTGCCCCACGACGAATACAACCAGCAGTTGGTCGCCAATGTGCATCCGTCCGATTGGGTCAATCCTGAGCCGACAGGACGCTACAACATCGTGGTCATCGGAGCAGGGACGGCCGGGTTGATCACCGCGGTCGTCGCCGCGAGCCTGGGAGCGAAGGTGGCGTTGATTGAAAAGCATCTGATGGGAGGCGATTGCCTCAATGTTGGATGTGTCCCGTCCAAGGGCGTCATCCGGGCAGCCAGGGCCTGGGCCGATCTCCGCCGGGCCACGGACTTCGGCCTCCACGTTCCGCCCGGCGTGACCTACGACTTCGGCGCCGTCATGGCGCGCATGCGAAAACTGCGGGCGCGCATCAGTCAGAACGACTCCGTTCAGCGTTATGCCAAGCTGGGCGTAGACGTCTATATCGGCAGCGGACGATTTCTCGATCCCAAGACGATCCAGGTGAAAGGACCGTCGGGCACTCGCACCCTGACGTTCGTGAAGGCCGCCGTCTGCACAGGCGCACGGGCATCGGCCCCTCCGATACCGGGGCTCCAGGAGACCGGGTATCTCACCAACGAGACCGTATTTTCATTGACCGAGCTGCCGCGACGTCTCGGCGTGATCGGAGCCGGCCCCATCGGCTGTGAGCTAGCACAATCGTTCGCCCGCTTCGGCAGTCAGGTCTCCCTCGTCGAAGCGATGCACGGGATCATGCCGAACGAAGACCGCGACGCGGCGGAGATCGTCGAGCAACAGATGCGCCGCGATGGCGTGACCCTGCTCTGCTGCGGAAAGGATCTCAGGGTGGAGCAGTCCGATGGCGGGAAACGCTTGATCGTCGACTCGCATGGTCGGCACTACGATGTGATCGTCGACGAGATCCTGGTCGGCGCCGGACGGACGCCGAATGTGGACGGGATCGGACTGGAGACGGCCGGAGTGGAGTACGACAAGAGCGGAATCAAGGTAAACGCCCGATTGCAGACCACGAACCCCTCGATCTACGCGGCAGGCGATATCTGCTCGCGCTACAAGTTTACGCATGCCGCCGATGCCATGGCGCAAATCGTCATCCAGAATGCCTTGTTCCCGCATCCTCTCGGGTTAGGCTACGCCAGTGTCGATGCCTTGGTCATGCCCTGGTGCACGTTCACCGAGCCGGAAGTGGCTCACGTCGGCATGTACGAGAAGGAGGCTCAGGAAAAGGGCCTCGGCGTCGAAACCTATACCTACAAGTTGGACGAGGTCGATCGCGCGATTCTGGACGGGGAAGACAAAGGTTTTGCGCGGGTCCACATTCAAAAGGGAACCGACAAGATTCTGGGGGCGACCATCGTGGCGGCCCATGCCGGAGAGATGATCAGCGAGTTCTCGGTCGCGATGAAAACGGGCGCAGGGGCCAAGGCCATCGCGGGCACCATCCACCCCTATCCCACGCAGGCCGAGGTCAACAAAAAGGTGATCAATCTCTGGCGAAAGGCCCACTTCACGCAGAGGACGCGAGAGTTCCTGAGCAAGTTGTTTGCATGGATGAGGCGCTGACCCGCACGATTCATGCAGGCTAACTTTGCCCATCGTCGGCAGAAGAACCATCGTTCACCCCCCGGGCCTCAAAGGATGCAGACTATGACACCATCGACGTCTTCCCTGACCGTCAGCCTCGCGTCGTTCTTCTTGGTCGGCTTGATGCTCGGCGATCCGAACCGGCTGGACGCGAACTCACCGGGCACGCAGACAATCGGCGCCTTTTCGGCGGCCACGGCAGGAGGCCCCTGGCCGGACGGCTGGAAACCGCTCACTTTTCCAAAAATCCCGCAGCACACAACCTACGGTCTTGTGAAGGAGGGGGAACAGGTTGTCGTCAAAGCGTCCAGCCGGGCATCCTCTTCGGGGATGACGCGAGAAATTCGCATCGACCCCAAGGAATATCCGATCATTCACTGGCAGTGGAAAGTCTCCAACGTGCTCAAGGCGGGCGATGTGGCCAAGAAGGCGGGAGACGATTATCCCGCCCGTATTTATGTCACGTTTGAGTACGACAGCGCGAAAGTCGGGCTCTTCGGCAAGGCGAAATACGAGACGGCCAAATTGATCTATGGCCGCTACCCGCCGCTCGGCGCCATCAACTACATCTGGGAAAGCCGCGCGCCGGTCGGCACGACCGTTCCCAACCCCTTCACCGATCAGGTCTACATGATCGTCGTGGAAAGCGGTTCGACTAAGCTCAATACCTGGGTCACGGAGGAACGCAATGTCTATGAAGACTACAAGCGCGCGTTCGGCGAGGAACCCCCGTCGATTTCCGGCGTGGCCATCATGACCGATACCGACAATACCGGCGAGTCGGCAGAGGCCTATTACGGAGACATCCTGTTCAAGAAGCACCCGTGAGAGATATCCCGTCGGGTTGCCCTCCAGTCCCTCTTGGCGTTGCTGCAGTTCCCCCTCGCGACCGCACGAGGAGAGAATGTCGCGACCGCCCCCCTGGGGCGACACTTATTTCTCCGCTCGGGTACAGTGCGCTGACTTAATTGCTCTCAACACTCCCTACCAGACAAGATTTGACCTCTATTGCTCATCAATCGCCGAACAGTGGCGATGCCGAAAGCCGCCTTTGCCATACTCCAGAGAGGCCCGGCGAATTCGATGCGGAGGTGATGGTCCAGGCTGTCGCCTCTACGTCACTGACCTGCGAAAGACGAGCTTCACCCCGCTCGTGGTTGCGATGCCGGGTGCGTCGCGAATACTACGAGGCTTTCGCGGTTTTGCGATGAAATTCCAACTCTACACGCTCGAGTACGAACAGCTGGCGTAGGGTTTGGTAGGACACGTCGCGCCTGTGAGCGAGCGCCTTCAGTTGCTCTAGGAGTGACTTAGGCAGGCGAAGCGAAATAGGGCCCCAATCCTGGGCTCACTCTCCTTGTGCCTGCTGACTCATGCCAACACTGAGCGAACGGGCGTCGGCGAGTTGGTAGCCTCCACGAGCGATGATGGGGTACAGCGAAAAAATCGGCGTATTGGCCGGGACCAATGCCGTTGAAACGTCAGGGAGCAGTTGGAGGTGCATGTTGAGGAAATTGAAGCTGAGCCCTTGTTGCCACGGTTGCTGCCTCATTCCGGCGTAGGCCGCGGTCTTTTCCGAGGCGTAGGTTCTGGTCAAGAGCCCGGCGCCGCCTTCCAATCCATACTCGTGCAAATCCGGCGCGCCTTGCACGAGCAAGTTGACGGCAGCGGCATCGAACCAGACCTTGATGTTGCACACCACTTGGACGTAGGGGCCCAATGTGGTCGTTCCCTCCAAGAAGGCGCGCGGCAATCCAATTTCAAACGGCACGTCCGGATCGACGGGGCGATCGACTATGCCGAGCTTTCGCTCCTTCAAGGGAGAGACCGATACAAAGAGCAGGTGGGGATCATCCATGCGGACATCCACGACTTGATCGTCGTAGTAGCTGCAAAGGTGCCCCATCTCGTAACGAAGCGGGAATGAGTAACCGACCTTGGCGTACCAAATTCGCAAACCGGCATCCAGCGGATCGTCCGGCAGGCGACTGATCTTCAGATCGAATGGCAGCATGACGTGCCAGGCTCCTGTCCGGGCAGCGACGAACGGGGCGCAGGCACCGGGGAACTCTTTCTGCACGGGCCGGTTGTCCGGTTCGAATCGGCGTACGGGACTGGAAAAATGTTGCGCCACCTTGGCTTCCTTGGTGAGGCGATATTTCTCCTGGTAGTAGGTCGACGCCCGTTGCTGCGCGGTGTTCAGAAAGTAATCCGGCAGGTCGGTTTCGATGACGACCTTCTGCACGGCAGGACTCCGATCGAAGGAGCGTTCAGACTTCATTGCCGCGTTGTACAGATCCACTTCGGTTTGTAACCGCTGGATATCCTGACGAATTTGTTGAAGGAGACGGGGATCAAAGAACCTCGTGCGAGGAAGCGTCTCGGCGGCTTTTTGGAGACAATCGAGCTTGTGCGTGTACCGCTTCGGTTCGTCGGCAAAGGCTTCGGCGACCGCGATGAAGAGATTGAACCGTTCTTCCGGGCTCAACCCCAGTGTCGGAAAGGTATGGTCTTTGATGAAGGTGAACGCCATCGGGCCGAACGACTCGGCTTTCCTGAGGCAGAGTGTCAGAAGGAAATTGTAGTGCGCTCGGGCTTCGTCCGGTGTCATGGCGTCTTCTCTCGGCGATTGTATCGGTGCCGCTTTGCGAAGGGCAAGAGCGATGGCTGCATCGATCCTTCAGTAAAACGCATAGTGGGATGGCAAGACCTCGCTTGAGGTATGCAGCACGAGATGCAGCGGACGACGACAGGCTGCAGCAGGCCCAAGAACCGCCGCCCGTCCTCGTCGTCGAGAACGAAGGCGTGGCAGGCATTGCCTCGGGCCGTACCGTGATAGGCGCCCCGCATGTTCGAAGCGCAACAGTCGGGCCATGCAAAAGGAGTCTAGCTCATCCATCTGCATGGTTCATGACACCATTGGTTGGAAAGCAACGGGGGAGTATCGCCCATGCGCTCAAATTGACCTAGGGGAAGATCTTCGGCCCGGATGGCGCGGCAGCAGCACTGCCGGGCATGAAACCGACGACGCTCGCGTCACGCATCAAGGCGCTGGGGATCAAGAGGCGCTAGGCATGCGTCTGTGGGCAATGGAGTCGCATGCCCGCACGACCAGGCGTGTCGAAACAAGCGAACGTGGAAGACGACAGGCACCAGAAGGACGAGAAACCGCTAGTGGGCATGATCATCCAAGAAGGGGCCTGGTCGGCGGTGACGGGATCCATGCGCCGGCTGGATCGATCTCAGCGCCTTGCAGGATACAAGACGTGCCTCCGAGAGCATTGCGCGCTGACTGCGCCGATGCCAGCCTACAACGTCTGACCGGGCTCAGGGCTGCACGTGCGAGTGACGGGTTCGCTACGTGCGCCCGGCAGGTTAGGCAGCCTGGAGTAAGAATTCGACCTTTATGGCCTGGTAAGGAAATTCGATGCCGCCGGTTTTCGTACGATTCAACAACCCTGCGGACAACAGAGCCGTGACATCGCTGTGCACGGCCTTCACATCCCGTTGAACGCGGCGTGCCGCTTCGCGGATGGAAACCGGCCCGGCGCCGCACAACGCCCTCAGGAGTTCCCAGCGCTTAGCGGACAGTACCTTCCACAGCAGCTCAGGAGTCGCAAAGCCGATGCGCGCCGGCTGATTCGACTTGCCCGATTTCCAGGCCTGCGCAAACTGAGCCATGCCTTCCTCCGGAGACCGCACTTCAAGTATGACCGTTTTCATGATCCCACCTCGCAATCTCACGTTGGAAGTTAGCAATCAGCTTCTCTGGAGTCGTGAAGACATAGGGACTTTCCTTGTTGCCGACATGCCGGTGATCCCCTTTGCCCGTCTCATTGTCAAACCGCAGCACACACACTTCGTTCACGACATACGCGAGCCGGTATTTGAATGAGTGCTGCGACCCGGCAATGGGTTTCTGGACTCGCCAGAGAATCAACTCCGCGAAGGCGTTCTCCGAGTAGACGATTCTTCGACGAAACAACTCGACAGCCCTCACGTTGGAGAGTATGCCAACAGACGCCTCTGTTGTCAATAATCCCAACACGCAAGATCGTGTCTTCTTATGGAGCCGGATGGTTACGTGAAGAGCGGCATCGTCGAACGAGGCCCTTCTGAGGGCGCGCGTTCCGTGAACACGGAGACCGGCCGGCCGCCTCGCCTCTTCGTTGTGCTTTCAGCGGACTTCCGATCAACTCACACGGCCGGCAAGCCAGACGCTCCACGATCTTTCGCTCCTCCATCGACACTCGCGAGTCAGTTCCCCATTGGAGCTGCCTCACGCCGGGAGTACAAAGGGGAGTCTTTCATGCGAGGCGGTGCGCAACATGCCGTCCCTGCAGCGGACGTGCTGGTACGTCGCGCACACCAACGCTCGGCTTGACACCACCCAAAGACTCCCGATCCCTTTTCGCGCCTTTGCGGTCTAGCCCGGATTATTCATGAATGCCGTCGTGAGGCGTTGGAAACGGAAGCACGCCGAGGCTGCTCGCACGTAAGGCCGACGCAGGCGTACTTGCAGTCCGTCGAGGAGGCCAAACGAGAACAGCCCCGCTGGGCGAGAGGATCGGACGTCGGAGCAGGTATTCATGAATAGTCCGGTCTAATGACGGTGTTCAGTTCCTCCCTCGGATCGAAAGTTCGGAAACCTCGTCTTGGCATAGGTCGCATGACAGGCAACGCAGGAATCCAACAGCCGGGAGAAGTGAAATGAGACGGCCTCTGCATCCTTGGCCTTGGCCGCGTGCGCGAGCTTCTCGGCTCTATGATGAAAGGCTTCATCGAAGGCCTTGAATTGCTCGGGGAGCTGTTCGAGGTCGTGTCTCTGGGCCGTCGTGAGTTTCTGATCAAGCACGTAACTATTTCGCATGGCCATGGCGGAGTCGGCGATGCCGTCCCAATTCGCGACCGGTAGCGCCCCCGCAATACGCTGCGTGCCAAGCAGCAGCTCCCGCATCTCTGCCTGGAACAGCTGCTGTAGGTCGGGAGACATGTTGAGGCTTGGGGTCGATACCGACGGCTCCGCCGGCAGAAGCCTCGGCGTTACAAATGTCAGGATGGCGAGGCTCACAAAGAGAGCGACTGTTCGTAATCTCATGCCTGATGCTCCCTTGATTGGGCCTAGCACTACCACGGAGCCGCGGCAAAGCCGTCGGCTCCGGCGGTTTGTTGAGCGCCTTTCACTAGTCCTACCACCGCGGCCTCATCTTCCCGGCGAACCTTGATTCCCGGGAAGGCGATGAACAGCGCCTTATGCCCTTCACGCGACCGCATATCTTCCCGAGAGTAGTAGTTGCACGCCCAGGCCAAGAGCTCCTTCAGCCCTTGCTCAGACTGCTCTCGATTCATGTGCTGCTTGCTCTCAGAACCACGCCGCACAAGCCGTGCCTCACACACCGGCCAGGGAAAATCCAGCCAAACGAGGGTTTCGGCATCTTCGAGGTAATGCGCGGCGAGATCGCCGAACAGGCCCTCAACAATCCAGCCCGTGCTCAACTTGCTCTTATGAACAAGAGACGCGATCTCTTCGATGTTGCGCTTTCTGTTGAATCCGCCGGGCTCCCAAAACATCTCATCGAGATGGACCACCGGCACGAACAGGTTCTTGGCGAGCTCTCGAGCTAACCAGGTTTTGCCGCTACCACTGTTGCCGATGATCACAGTCTTCATGGTTCTATGCCGCCGAACAACGTTTAGGCCGGTCCGCACAAGAACCGGATCGACTGCTTCCTGCCCATATGACGCGCCGTTACTACTCGCGAACAATGCCCCCTACCTGCCCTCGTTTCAATGAGTTGTAACTACGGGACCATTGATCACGGGGTCTTATACGTACTCGCATGACATGTTCTCCATATCGGCTCCCCTCCCTCCGATGGACTACGGACACTGGATACAAGAAAGATGGGACTCCATCACCCACAACAGTTCTGTGGGGCGGAACCGTCAGGGGGCGGCACGCCATGTGGTGACGGCCTTGGCGAACTGTCGGAAATCGCCCAGGTGGCAAATGCAGACCTGATAGACGATATTCCAATCGGTGGCTTGGTAGCTGTGCACCGCGAGGTTTCTGAATCCCACAGCTTTCTTCAACCAATCGGCGAGGGCGGGGCTGATGACCTGCAACCGATTGAGCGCATCAAAATGCTCCGCCATTGTCGAAGGCGGCGCAATGTCGGTGTCCGCGAAGAGATGCGAGGCCACATCCACAGACAACTGGACGGCTCGCTGGAGATTGAGCGCAATGATGTCTTGCAGATCTGCGTTCTGTGCCAACTCCTGAGAAGAAGGAGGTGTCTTCCCGGCAATTCGTTCGGCAGAACGTCGAAGCGATTCGAGCTTGGCGGCTATGAGGTCCCAATCCATGCTTGCCTTCGCGTGGCCAAGATCCGTCGATAATAGGGCATCACGTCGGCCTCCTCATAGGCCAGTCGTCGCAGGAGCTCGGCGTACTCCGTGCGGTTCCGGCAGAGGATCAATCGACCGGTGGTGAGCACTTGCTGCAGGAGCGGCCCATGCGCCTGGCTAAGGTCGATCAGGTCGATGGGGCGCCCCACAGCTTCGGCGAGTTCGTCGATCAGCTCGATGCGGGCATGCGCGGCAAGCGGCACGGCGGAGCTCACGGCAAGGTCAAGGTCGCTGTCCGGACGCTCTCGTCCGGCAGCCAGAGAGCCGAACAGCATGGCCATGGTCACGGAGGGGTGGCGTTCCAAGACTGCGGCAATGGCGGCCAGGACCTTGGCATTCGGTCCATGCTGGCGTGGCGTCTCTGCAGCGTCGGCGTTCATACCTGTTCAGCTATCACGAAACCCTCAGCGATGCAAGCAACGGTCGGGCCGGCGAGCTGCCAGGGCTATTGGCCCCTCCCCTCCCGAGCCGTCAGGTCGAATCCCGCTCCTACCCCGCTCTCATGCCTCTGTGGCGATTTCGTCTTGCAGCGGCTCGAGGGCATCCAGAATGCGGATGAATGTCCGGCCGAAGAAGGTGACGGCATATTCCACGCGCGGAGGACTCTCATTGAACGTGGTGCGGGCAATGGTCGGTCCCGAATGCCATGTTTCGTCGCAGACATTCGTTCAGCACTTTGGTCGTCAGTCCCTCGACGCCGCGCACCATTTCACCCGGCCGATGAATCCCATTCGCCAACAGTCGATAGACCGTCAACGACCATTTACACCGATAGATCGTTTCGACCTTTCTGGCGCTCTGCTCCGGAGCCGACTATCGAGAGATTTTTTCACGCGCGGGCTCTTCAAGATAGACCGATTGGTACCTACCACACCGGATTGTACCCGCTGTCGTCACGCCGCACCCCTTTGTAGGCTGCGTCGGGATATGGAGCCTTTCTACCATAACCGAAGAAGGAGGTCATTCGATGCAACCAGTCGCTCACCCCATCGCACTCATTGTTGGAGGATCCAGCGGAATCGGTCTTGCCACGGCGAAACTGTTGCTCAAGTGAACCATTCCAACAGTGATTGTGGGCAACCGATCAGACAAACTCGACCAGGCGCGAAGCGAACTGGCCTCGGACGATCCAGTGGAGTCGTTCCAAGCGAACCTGCATGAACCTCAGGATGTGCAGCGCCTCGTCACATACATTGGGAATCACTCCCGCCACGTCAAGTATTTGGTGAATGCGGCGGGTTATTTCAAGCCGACGCCGTTTCTCGATCATACCGGCGAAGATTACGATACGTACCTGGATCTCGACCGGGCCCTCTTCTTCATCTCGCAAGCCGTGGCCAAAACATGGCGGCCAAGGGCGGAGGTTCCATCGTGCATATCGGGTCGATGTGGGCGCAACAGGCCGTCAAGGCGACCCCTTCGTCGGCCTATTCGATGGCGAAGGCCGGCTTGCACGCGCTGACGCAGCATATGGCGACGGAACTGGCCGCCCACAAGATTCGTGTCAACGCGGTGTCGCCGGCAGTGGTCAAGACCCCGATGTATGGGGCCTTCATCGACCCACATCAAATCGACGCCACGCTTGCCACCTTCGACAGCTTTCACCGGATCGGCACGGCGGAGGATGTCGCCCAGACCATCGATGTCCTGCTCAGCGACAACGCGCAATGGGTGACCGGAGCAGTCTGGGACGTCGACGGCGGCGTGATGACGGGGCGCAATTAGCTGCATGCCGTAGCTCGACAGAGACAGAGGGGGCCCGCGCCTGTGGAGACACGGGCCCCTCTTCGGCTTAGACCAGCTCACCGCGCAGCGTGGTGCCCCTTTCAGCCGACGGTCGCAGCCGACGCCTTCCATGCCTGCTGGGCAAACTGAGGATCGAGCGGTGTGTGCGCGATGTGATTCGTGTAATTGCTCAAGGTCTTGAGCGCGACAATCGTCAAGACATCCAAGACATGACGCTGGGTATAGCCGGCCTTCGCCGCCTGCCCAAGTTCATCCTCCGGTACCCAGCCGCGATGCTGCAGGATGGACAGGACCAGCGTGCGGAGCCCATCGAGCTTCTTGTCGTACAGGGGTCGTTGATCCCGCAGCGCGGCGAGCACGTCTTCCGGCATACGGACCATCTGGGCTACCGTGGAATGCGCCCCCACGCAGTAGGCACAGTCGTTCGTGGCGCTGACCGTCAAAGTCACCACTTGTTGCTCCACCGGGGACAGCGCACTCTGCTCAAGCGCCTTGTTAATGGCCGCATAGGCCTGCACCGCCGTGGGGGACTCTGCGAGGACGCCGAATAAATTCGGCAGAAACCCGTATTGCTTTGCCGTGCTGTCCAACGTCGCGCGCGAGGCCTCCGGAGCTGAATCTCGTGTATGCACCTGAAACTTCATCTGAACCCTCCTCTGTCGTCATCGACACGTGATTGTTAGCGGCCTTGCGCGGCCATCTTCCTCAGTGCGTTCGTCGTCACAGGTGTTCCGCCGACGCCATTTGGCCCGACGGCACCTCTTCAAGAATGACCCAGGTCACGGATCGCACCCCCTCTCCTTCCACGGACACGATCGCGTCCGTCACCTTCCGAATCAGCTCGGTCTGCTGCTCCGTGCTGACATACCCACTAACAGGATGCGAAAAAAGTCCGCCAGCGGCGTTCTCGCGGCTCTCAGAGGCTCACCGTACAGTGCAAGTACGATTCACCCCTTCGCTTGCTGCGGCCTTGCTGAACGACCTTTTTGCGCGTCCTGATGGTTACTGCAATACCGACACGACGCATGAACCTCTTAATTGTGCGAGCGGCATGATCTCACCTCCCTTCTCAGTCCAGAGAAACACCTTGTCAGTCACGATCCTACCTGCCAATGCGGCATCCATCTGTAAGGCAGCTCACATGTGACAAAGGAAACCGGCACACGGTGCGTGTGTAATCCAGACTACAGATGTGCGGGGAAATGCCCGGTAGAGTGGGATGTGTCAGCACACATGCTTGCCGCCTCCATACGAGAGAACGGGACGACGCGGCTCTATCGTCCTCTGAGAAGCGAACGTGGGTGTCTGCAGCCAATGCGCGGGAAAGCCTTCGCCAGACTCACGGGCAGACCTGATTCCCATTGGCCGAACACCTGCGAAATATGTTACATAGAGTTCATTCCATATCATTCTAGGGAGACGCGAGAGGGATATGCCCACCGACGACATTACACAAAAAGTCAGCGAGCGCTACGCCAAAGCCGCTTCAACGGGCGAACAGATGTGTTGCCCGACGAGCTACGACATGAGCCATCTCAAAACCTTCATCCCGGAGGAAGTGCTCAAGATTTCCTACGGCTGCGGGACCCCAGCCGGGCTGGAGACGGTGGAGACCGGTGACACCGTGCTGGATATCGGCTCGGGAGGCGGCATCGATTGCTTCGAAGCGTCGCGTCTCATCGGACCTTCCGGTCGAGTCATCGGCATCGATATGACCGACACCATGCTGGAGATCGCCCGCCGGAATGCCCCCCTCGTCGCCGCAAACCTCGGCTATCCTCAACCCAACACGGAATTCCGCAAGGGCATGGCCGATGCCATGCCGGTGGAGGACGCCAGTATCGACCTGATCATCTCCAATTGCGTCATCAATCTGGCTCCCGACAAGCGCAAGGTCTTTCGCGAGATGTACCGCGTCTTAAAACCCGGCGGTCGCTTCACCATCTCCGATATCGTGTCAGACCAAGTGGTACCCCAATACATGGTTCACGATAGCGCCAAGTGGGGCGACTGTCTCTCTGGATCCCTGCAAGTGCAGGATTACATCGGCGGGATGGTGGACGCAGGATTTCGCGCCGTGCACCAGATCAAGTCCACCGCGTGGCAATCGATCGACGGCGTGCATTTTCTGTCCGTGACCTTGACGGGATACAAACTGCCGGCCGTGGTCGACCAGCGCACGACGCTGTATGCCACCCTCTGTGGGCCGTTCTCCGTCGTGACCGACGAGCTAGGGCAACAATACCGACGCGGCGTGCCGCAATCGATCGATGCGGAGCGCGCGCAGCTGTTGCAGACCGCCCCGCTCCGATCACTCTTTCTCATCGGCCCCGCACCGACCACCCTCGATTCGGCCGATCCACGCTGGCGCGCGATCCATCCGGCGCAGACGCCCTGCGTCTGGCAGGGGGCCTATGCCATTCTCACCGGACCGGTCATTAGCGCCGAAGACGACGATCATCATCAGTATTATCGCGGCGTGCCGTTGGAAATCTGTTCAAAAACCGTTCAGGTCCTGACGCAGGATGCGTACCGCCCCCACTTCATGATCTACCATCGAAACTCAAGCCTCGTGGAGGGGGACGCGGTCGGTTGCGCCCCCGGAGGGAATTGCTGCTGATGCCGCGTCACACGACCGCCAAGCTCACGACCCCACGTCAGTGCGCCGCCGTCTTAAAGGCCATGGGCGATGAAACGCGTCTTCGCATCCTGGAATCACTGTTGCTGGGCGAAAAGTGCGTGACCGATCTCACGGAAGTTCTACGCTGCTCTCAGCCGCATGTGTCGCATCACCTCCGAATTCTTCGGGATGCCGGATTGGTGGAGGGACATCGACACGGCAAACAGGTCTGTTATCGAGTGGAACCGACCGTCCAGCGCGCGATGAAGAGTCGAGGCGAGCAGGTGCTGGACTTCGGCTGCTGCGAATTACGATTCCCAACCTCAACCCTGCTCGCCATGCCGCGCAAACACTGAGACCGGTATGCCGCGTATGAACGGGCTCCGCACGACTTGGAGTAGTCCGCAATGGCACTGACACTCCTGGGCCAGCACAAACCGCTTGCCTCCTCCGCCGAGCAGTTGAGGCTGCTGGCACAGATTGGGGCGGGGCTTCCGTTTGAGGAACAACTTCAACGAAGCGGGCTCTCCCCGCTCCAGGCGACCGGCATCACGGTTTTTCAAATCAATCTGGGAAAGCTCTGCAACCAGACCTGCCGCCATTGCCACGTGGATGCCGGGCCGGATCGGACGGAACGCATGTCGAGGGAAACGGCCGAGCAATGCATTGCAGCCTTGGCACAGACCGACATTCCGACCGTCGACATCACCGGGGGAGCGCCGGAGCTCAATGACAATTTCCGCTGGCTGGTGGAGCAGGCCGGCGCCCTGAACCGCCATGTGATGGATCGCTGCAACCTGTCGGTGCTGCTGTTGCCATCCCAGGCGGACCTGGCCGAGTTTCTCGCGCATCATCGCGTCGAGGTCGTCGCCTCACTTCCGTATTACCGAGCCGCGCAAACCGACGCGCAACGGGGCGAAGGCATCTTCGACAAATCCATCGAGGCGCTTCGGCTGCTGAACAGGCTGGGCTACGGCCGTGAAGGCAGCGGATTGTTGTTGAATCTTGTGCACAACCCCGTCGGCGCCTTTCTGCCGCCCAAGCAAGACGCCGTTGAAGCGCAGTTCAGGAAAGAGCTGCGCACCAAGCATGGCGTGGAATTTAACCATCTGTATACGATCACGAATATGCCGGTGAGCCGCTTTCTCGAATTCCTGGTGGAGACGGGAAATTACGAGGGCTATATGGAGCGACTGGCCAACGCGTTCAATCCGGCCGCCGCCGCCGGAGTGATGTGTCGCTACACCCTGTCCGTGAGCTGGGACGGCCGGCTGTACGATTGTGACTTTAACCAGATGCTCGACCTGCCCGTCGATCATGGGGCTCCCGCGCACATCCGCGATTTCGATCCGGCGCAACTCCATCACCGCCGGATCGTGACCCGCAACCATTGCTACGGCTGCACGGCCGGCTCAGGCTCGTCCTGCGGCGGAACGGTGATCTGATCGGCATGCCGAAACCGCCGCCTACCGTCGTTCGCAGTCGTGTGCTCGCCTCATCGTTCGTGTTCAGTATGCCTCGGCAGACTCACCACCTTGCCGCCTGGCTGGATCGGCGGTTTGCGCGATCTGTAGGGGAGGCTCCATGGATGGTTCTTTTCTGACCGTTGCGCTGGTGTTCGCATTGGCCTACGCCAACGGCACCAATGACGTGTCAAAAGCGATCGCGACATTGGTCGGCAGCGGCGTCACCAACTACCGCACGGCAATTGTGTGGGGAACGGCCTGGACCATGCTCGGCGCAAGCGCATCCGCTCTGGTGGCAGGCGCCATGGTACAGACGTTCAGCAACGGCCTCATTCGACCCGGCACGACTCTCCAGCCCACCGTCGCTCTGGCCATTGTGACCGGTGCGATGATGTGGGTATTACTGGCCTCCCGCACCGGCCTCCCCGTTTCGACGACCCATGCCCTCACGGGCGCAATTGTGGGCACAGGATTAACGGCGTTGGCCGGAGAGGGGTTGGTGTGGCCGGCAATCGGAAACAAGATCGCGCTTCCGTTGTTGCTGAGCCCACTCCTCGCGCTTGCCGTAGCGCTCCTCGTGCACCCCGCCGTACGTCGGCTATCGGCCCGGTGGGACGGGGCCTGTCTCTGCGTGATGCCGGACTCTCGAGCATTGGTGGCGATCGACGCGCATGGAAGCACTAGAACCCTTTTTCAAGGTACCAGCCTCGGGCAGCCGGTCATGGCCGTCCCCTCGCAATGCGACCGCGCCGGCCTGCAGGGCCTGGTGATGGGACTCGATACGATTCACTGGATTTCCAGCGGCCTCGCTTCGTTTGCACGCGGGACGAACGACGCACCCAAAATTGTGGCCATGCTGCTGCTCGGCAGTGCCACAGCCACATGGCCTAGTACGCTCTTTCAATGGTCCGCCTTCGGCGCGGTGGCCATCGCGATGGGATTCGGCAGTTATTTCGGCGGACTGCGCGTCACGGAAGTGCTCGCAGAAAAAGTCACCCGGATGAACCATGCCGAAGGTCTCACCGCGAACCTGACCACATCGTCGCTCGTCCTGACGTCCGGCTGGTTGGGCTTACCGGTCTCGACGACACATGTGAGTAGTTCCGCCATCATCGGCATCGGTCTCCTCAAGGGCGTCACAGCCGTCCGCTGGACCACCGTGCGCGACATGGTGCTGGCCTGGATTGTGACGTTGCCGGCCTCCGCGCTCCTTTCGGCTCTTGCCTACAGTCTATTCATCACACTCCTTTTGTAAGCGAGGCCACAGATTGCCGAGAATGTGGCGTGTTAGGAAACATCGATTTGTGCGAGCCTATTATATAGACATATCTACATCATCATATCTCTTTCGTTCAGAAAGGAAGCGCATAGCGTATGACTGGTTCCCCTGTGCCACGATCATCCTTCCGGTTTGCGCGCCTACTCGTCATGACGGCCCTCCTGGGAGCGCTTCCCTGCTGGGCGGATCAACTCCCGTTTCCCGAACCGGCGAATGAAAATGCCTATGCCGTCCCGGTGGAAAATCTCCGGCTCCGCGTCTGGGCGCAATATCGCGTACTGTACAATGCCAGCAACATTCCAAGCGGCATTAATAACGGGAGCCTACCCACAGCAGGAACCGGCACCGGCAAACTGAACTTCGGAGAGACGACCGGCTACGATTTCTTTCGCCAACGACTGCGCCTCGCGTTCGACCTTCAACACAAAGATTCCAGCAACGTCGGCGCGTATATGCAGATGGAGTATCGCGGTGGATTCGGCGGATCCAGCCCGGCGGCCAGCGACCCGCGCGGTGAAACCGGTGCCAACGCAGACGGCACGCCCAATGCCTTCAATCGCCTGCAGGCCCGCGGCATCCGATACGGGTATGTGTACGTCACCCCGATCGAACACCACACCCTGGTGGTCGGTATTCTTCCGACCATCGACCAGGTGGGCCGGGTCTTGTGGGACGGTGAATGGGACTTTTTCGTCGGTGGCGCCTCGCTCGGCGGGAAAGTGGGGGATGGAGACTACCGCCTCGGCTTTTATCGAATTGCGTCGGACCTGAAAGCCGGCACGATCGGCCAGGGGTTCGGGAAGGACGGCGATATGTGGGTGGCCGATTACAACCGACCGATCAAACTCGGCGCTTATGACATGAAGGTCGGCGGCCACTTCTATAGCCTAAATTTAGGCAAGACCGAAAACATTTCCATCGGAGACACACACGAGAACTGGGCCGCGCTGACCGCATCGGGCGGCCTCTTCGGCGGCGCATGGAACGCCTACCTCATGCTCAACAGCGGCCGAATCGGCACAGGGCTGACGGGCAACAACCACACCGGCTATTCGGGGAAGTTCGAAGGCTCGATCCCGATCGGCTCGACAACCTTCAATCTGTTTGCCCTCTATGCGTCCGGCGACAAGGCCGGGCACACCTCGAACCAATTCACAACGCCGGAGGCTATCCTGGGCACCAACGGCTATTGGGGCCATTCCCATATCTTCAATGCGAATGCCCCGGGCGATGTGAATGATTTTGGCGTCAATCTGAATAACGGGGGAGCCGGTCTGATGACGGTGCAAGCCCAGCTGAAATTCCCCATCATGCCGCGACTGACCGGCACGTTGGAGAGTGCCTACTTTGCCGCAGCTCGATCCCGGGAGTTCGGGTCCCGTGGTGGTACCCAGTACATGGGTACCGAGGCCGGCGGCATGGTGACCTACAATATTGCAAAGAATCTGAACCTCGACATCGGAGCCGCCTATGCGTCCATGGGTGGGTTTCTCGCCAACCGGACGCAGGCAACCGGCGTGGAACGTTCGATCTACGAAGTCTTTACCCGCTTCCAATATGCCCTGTAGCCATGGCGCTGCAGGAACCATCAGGAGGAGATGATGAGCGACGTCTCACGAAGACACTTTCTGAAACTGGGGGCCTGCGTGGTCGGAGGAGTTTGTGCGGCCGACGCCCTCCCGTCCCTGACTCAAGCCACGGAGAGCGGCGAACTCACCACGCTCAGGACAACCCTTCCCTATCCTCGGGTGAAGGTAGCATCCGTCGGACAACTGACCATCGGGCGAGAACATCTGACCGCCTATCCGGATCAGGCGTCACCGGTCGTGCTTATGAAACTCGGACGGCCCGCCATCAATGGCGTCGGCCCTGACCGCGACATCGTCGCGTTCAGCCGACGTTGCTCGCACATGGGCGGCACCCTGAGCTTTCGGCCGGACAGCGCCACCTTCCATTGCCCGCTCCATTACGCCATGTTCGACGCGCAGAAGGGCGGCCTGTTGGTGATCGGACAGGCGACGGATAACCTGCCTCAACTCGAACTTGAAGTCGATGCGGCAGGAGATGTGTATGCCATCGGCATCCGAGGCTTACTGTACGGACGACAGGCCAACGTGTTGGCCTAATGAAGGACTGCCCGAAGAGGAGATCCCGCGTATGAGTTCGATCTATCACGGCGAAGACCGGGTTCCCGTTCCTCCCGCCGACGCCGAACAGTTTACAACCGTCTGCTCCTATTGCATCGTCGGGTGTGGCTACAAGGTCTACAAATGGCCGCTGGGAAAAGAAGGCGGACCGCTGCCGCACCAAAATGCGTTGCGGGCCGACTACAGGGGCCAACAGCCGGAACAGGCAGGAACCTGGATCTCGGCTGCCATGCACAGTGTCGTCACGGAGCGAAACGGCCGGCGATTCAACATCGTCGTCTTGCCGGATAAAGACTGCGTCGTGAACAAGGGAAACCATTCTATCCGCGGCGGCACGCATGGCGACGTGCTCTACGCGCCGGATCGTCCTACGGCGGATCGTTTGTCCCACCCGCTGCTGTATCGCGGACACAGCCGCCTGCCCACGACCTGGGACGAGGCGATCGAATTGGGGGCCCGTGTCATCAAAGCGAATCTGGACACATGGGGTCCGGATGCCATTGCCATGAAGTGTTTCGATCACGGGGGAGGAGGCGGGGGATTCGAAAATAACTGGGCCGTCGGCTCCTTCTTCTTTACCGGCATCGGCACAAAGATGGCCTCGATACACAATCGCCCGGCGTATAACAGCGAGGTCTTTGCCTCAGGCGATGCCGGGATCGCCCCGCTTCCTTCGGCCTATCTCGACGCCGAGTTGGCCGATACGATCATGCTCATCGGCGCCAACTCCTATGAAACGCAGTCGATCTACTTTCTCGAGCATATGTTGCCCAACCTCGGCGGTGGAACGTTGCCGCTCAAACAACGCCTGTTGCCGGGGGAATCCCATGCGCGCGGCAGGATGATCATCGTGGACCCTCGGCGGACCTCGACGGTCGCAGTGGCGGAAGCGCATGCGGGAAAGGACAGCGTCCTCCATTTACAGATCAACAATGGGACCGACATTGCCCTGCTGAACGCGCTGTCACGCCTGATCCACGAACAGGGTTGGCACGATCAGGACTTTATCGACCGCCGGACGAACAACTTCGCAGCCTTCCAACAGGCCAATCTCGCGCAGAGTGTCGACGACGCGGTGCGCCTGACCGGCATCTCGAAAGCCCAGATGATGCAGGCGGCCGAGTGGATCGCCAAACCCAAGGCCTCGGCGGCGCGACGCCGCACCCTCTTCCTGTACGAGAAGGGACTGATCTGGGGGCTCAAGAACTATGAAAACATCGCCTCCGTAGTCGACCTGGCACTGCTCACAGGCAACCTCGGTAAGCCGGGCACCGGCTGCGGTCGACTCGGCGGACATCAGGAAGGCTACAGCCGGCCGCCGTATCCGGGCCACCGTCCCCCGGTCAATGTCGACGCGGTGGCGGTGAAAGGCGGCGCCTCAAAGGTCTTCTGGGTGGCCGGCTGCAATCCCGTTGGCGGAACCCTACATGCGCAGCAATTCCGCGCCGCCCTCGCGCGACGCACCGCGCTCGTGAATCAGGCACTGGACGCGACCAGCGGCGGCAGCCTCGACGACAAGGTTTCGGCCGTCATGAGCGCCCTCGACAAGGGGGGGTTGTTTCTCATCGTGCAGGACATTTACCCGACCGAGACAGCCCAGTATGCTCATCTTGTCCTACCTGCAGCCCAATGGGGCGAGATGAATCTCACCTCCATCAACGGGGAACGGCGGCTCCGGCTCTATCAGCAGTTCATGGATGCGCCGGGGATCGCCGAACCTGATTGGAAAATCATGGCGCGTATGGCGCAGAGACTGGAGTCTGCCTACCGTGCCGAAGGCAAAGCGGACATGGCCGCTCGTTTTTCAGGATGTACCTGGACCAGCGACGAAGCGGTCTTCCGTGCCGCGGCTGCCGGCGTGAAGGGCGCCCAGGAAGACTATGGGGACACGACCTACGCCATGTTGAAGGCACTGGGCACGAACGGGGTGCAAACGCCCGTGCAAGGAATGAAGCACGGCATGCCGGTCGGCACCACCCGCCTGTACATGGATGAAACGCGATTCACGTTCATTCCTTCGGCGTGGCCGGGTTTCCCTCCCCAGATTCAGGCCCTCATGGATGACGGCCGATACCCGTTCTGGGTGAACAATGGGAGGGCCAATCACGGCTGGCAAACCCTCTACGACGATGTCCGCAAACCGTACGTGATGGGTCGTGAGCCGTTCCCGCATGTGGAACTTCATCCGCAGGATGCCCGACGTCTCGACATCGCCAGCGGGGATCTGATCGAATTGTTTAATCCCTACGGAACAGTCTCGGCCATGGCCGTCGTGACCGACTCGAATGCACCCGGACATGTGTTTATGTTGTTCGAACACCCGAAAGGGTGGCTGAACAGTTTGACGACCGATTATGTCGACCCGGCGACCACCATTCCTTACTACAAAGGGACAAAAGCGGGCATTCGCAAAATCGGCACCATGCCCGGGCTGAGCGAACACCTGACGTTTGTCCCGACGAATCAGGCTTGAAGTGTCACCTGCTACGTGGTTTCATGCCCACATGTTGAGAAGTCATGCCGTGCACCTCGCGCGCATGATCCTGCTCGCTGCCTTCATGACCGGTTGCACCACAGCAGGTCCGGCACCGAGAGTCATCCGCGACGCGAATGAACTCCTCGTTCGCCTGGAGCCGGCGCAGGCCTGCGACCGCAGTGGGGAAGGACCTCCCTTCTCCCACCCCATCCGACTCAGCGGCGAGCAGATTCGGACGCTACTCAGATCATTACTCGCCCGCGAAAAGGTCGGACTGCTCAGCTCGTTTATTGACGCTCCAGGAACGCCGCGACTCCTTCACGATGCCGACCTCGATGGGCTGACCGCGCCTATTCAGGAGGCATTCGCCCAGGCCACTCCCCAAGAGGTGGTGGTGTTTATGCTGACCACACCTGCAGCCGATTCGCGGAGCACCGTCACGTCGGGTGCCTTATCCATCCGAGGCGACGTGCTGTCGATTGACCTCTTCAATTTCAGACATCCGGTGCGCACAACCCTGTCCGATGTCGGCGCGACCGACCGCCTCAGCGACGTGAGAGAAACCTTGCAATACGCGCGGCAGTCCCCTTGCGTGTCGATCGGCGAGCAGGATTTCGCCCTGTTCTTCGAGGAACCCACCTATCAAACGCAGACTCGATCGGGGAGTCTGATCCGATACCCAGAGCGAGCCTTGTCGATCGCCTATTCATCTTTTCTGGCGACGCCTTCCCAAGCGATACCACGAACGGCCGATACCGAGAACCGACGTTCCCGCGCTTCGCATGAACGCACGGAACGCCAGACCATTGAGGACCTCACACGAAGAATCAACGAGCTTGAACAGACGAACCAGACGCTCGCTGCTCAAGCTCGTAACAACACCCCTCTGGCCACACCTGTCGATGCTCAAGAATCGGGAATCAGCGACACAGCCGACCGGGGCGGTGAGACGCAACAACGCCTCCTGGATCTGATCCAACAACTGGAATTACGGATTTCGAATCTGGAGCGGCATCGTCAGAGTTCTCCCGCGCCCTGAACGTGATACCTGTCTCACCCTTCCTCCCTCCGCACATCTTAAGTATTGCTCGCAGGTCTTCACTTTGTTAAGGTGAGCGGACGGCATCTGCACCATACCTCACAATCGAGCCACACGATGGTCTGGGACCCTAAGGACCCTTGGAGCAAAAAGGGCGACGATTTGGATCAGGCCTTCAAACAGGCCCAGGGTCAGCTACGCAACCTGCTCCCCACCGGTGGATTTCGCAATCTGCTCCTCGTCGCCTTCACCGTCTTCCTCATCTGGCAGAGCGCGTTTATCGTGGCTCCCGATGAAGAGGGGGTCGTCAAACGATTCGGCATTCCGGTTCGTGTTGTAGAGCCTGGGCCACATATGAAAATTCCCGTGGTCGAAAGCGTGCTGCAGCCCAAAGTGGCAAAGTTGCACCGGGTGGAAATCGGGTTTCGCACCGACCGGCAGGGTCGGCAGCAGATGATTCCCCAGGAAGCCTTGATGCTGACCGGCGACATGAACATTCTGGCCATCGAGTTCATCGTGCAGTACAAGATCAAGAGTTCCCGGGAATATCTCTTCAACGTGGCGGACATCGACGATACGATCGGCAAGTCGGCCGAGGCCTCCATGCGCGAGGTCATCGGCAAGAGCAAAATCGATGAAGCGCTCACCACGGGCAAGGCGCAAATCCAGCAGGACACTCAGGAGCTCCTCCAACGCATTCTGGATGAGTACAAAACCGGCGTACAGGTAGCCGCAGTCCAACTACAGGACGTGGATCCCCCGGAAGCCGTAGCAGCGGCATTCAAAGACGTGACCAACGCCAAAGAAGATCGTGAAAAACTAATCAACCAGGCCCAGGGCTATCGCAACGACATCACGCCCAAAGCCAAGGGAGAGGCGGCGCAATTGGTCAATCAAGCCAAGGGTTATGCGCAAGCGCGGGTGAATCGCGCCCAGGGAGAAGCCAATCGCTTCCTCGCCACCCTCAAAGAATACAACCAGTCGAAAGACATCATCAGCAAGCGGATCTACATCGAAACGCTTGAAGACGTGCTTCCCCACATCGACAAATTCGTGATGGACGGAAAAGGCGGAGAGCGGGCCCTGCCGTATCTCCCGTTGGATCGTCTTGGCAAACCGGCCCCAGCCGGTGCGGCGCAGGAGCGTACGCCATGAGCAAGCAGGGATTCGCGGTCGCCTTTATCGGCATCGTCATCGCCTTGCTGGTGTTAGGCGCGTCGCCGTTCTACATTGTCGACGTCACCCAAAATGCCATTGTGGTGCAACTCGGCAAACCGGTTAGAAATGTGACCGAGGGCGGCTTGTATCTGAAAGTGCCCTTCATCGAGGAAGTCACCTATTTCGATAAGCGGCTGCTGGATTATGATTCGAACGCCCAGGATGTCATCACGCAGGACAAGAAGACCCTCCTGCTCGACAACTTTGCCAAGTGGCGGATCACGGATCCTCTCAAGGTCTACCAGGCGTTCCAAAGCCAGCGTGGTGCACTGCAACGCTTGCATGACATCATCTATTCAGAATTGCGCGTCGAACTGGGCCGACATGACCTGGCGGAAATTGTCTCGTCGGCCCGCGCACAGCTCATGGCCGTGGTGACCCAACGCGCCAATGAGAAGGCGTCGGCGTACGGCATTGAAATTCAGGATGTGCGCATCAAGCGGGCAGACCTTCCGGAACAGAATGAGAAGGCGGTCTTCTCGCGGATGCAGGCGGAACGGGAACGGCAAGCCAAGCAATATCGCGCGGAAGGCGCCGAAGAGGCCCAAAAGATCAAGTCGGAAGCCGAAAAGGATCGAGAGATTATCCTCGCCGAAGCCTATCGCGAATCAGAAGAGCTTCGCGGCGGCGGCGACGCCAAAGCCTTCAAAATCTACGCAGATGCGTATCGACAAGACCCACATTTCTTTGAGTTCACGCGCACGATGGAAGCGTATCGCAAAACCCTCAAAGACAAGACCACGATCCTCGTCAGTCCCGACTCCGAGTACTTCCGGTTCCTCAAGCAACGCTAAGTCGAATCACGCCAACCCGATGATCTCACCGGATCGGGGATCGATATCGATGCGCTCGCCTGCCGGCTTTTTCGGTAGTCCCGGCATCAATTGAATGCCCGAACAGACGGCCGTGAGGAAACCTGCCCCCGACAGGATTCGCAGTTCCTGGATAGGGACGGTGAACCCGGTTGGTCGCCCTTTCAGCGCCGGGTCGTGAGAAAGCGACAATGGCGTCTTCGCCATGCAAATGGGAAGCTGCTCGAACCCCAGTTGCGCAGCCAATTCTATATCCTTTTCGGCCTGAGGCGAATAGGAGACACCGGCCGCGCCGTAGATCGTCGTGGTAATGGTCTCGATCTTCTTCTTGATAGGCCAGGTTGCATCGTAGAGGTGTGTAAACTGTGATCCTTGGGCCGCAACCTTCACGACCGCACGCGCCAGTTCTTCCGCGCCTTTCCCACCATCGGCATAGTGGGTCGACACCGCAGCTGCCGAGGCCCCGGCAGCCACAGCTCGTTCGCAGACCCAATTCAATTCAGCAGGTGAATCGTCCTTAAAGGCATTGACGGCCACCACCACAGGCACACCGTGGGCTCGTACATTCGCAATGTGCTGCTCGAGATTGGCGAAACCCCGCTCCAGGGCCTGCTGGTTCGGCCCCGTCAACCCTATGGGCAAAGGAGCCCCCGACTTGACCGTCCCTCCCCCGCCATGCAGCTTGAGTGCACGCAAGGTAGCCACGACCACGCCGGCATCCGGTCGAAGGTCTGACATCCGGCACTTAATATTGAAAAACTTTTCGGCGCCAAGGTCGCTGCCGAACCCCGCTTCAGTGATGACATACTCCGCACACCGCAGGGCCAGCTGGTCCGATACGACGGAGCAATTACCATGAGCAATGTTGCCGAACGGCCCCGCATGAACGAACGCGGGAGTACCCTCCAAGGTCTGCACCAGGTTCGGGAGTAGTGCATCTTTCAGCAGTACGGCCATCGAACCGACACAGCCGAACATTTCCGCTGTGGTCATGGCGCCGCTCTCGGTCAAGCCGACGAGGATTCTGCCAAGGCGCCGACGGAGATCTGCATGATCAGTAGCCAGCGCCAACACTGCCATGATTTCCGACGCCTCGGTAATGACAAACTGCCCATGCCGCGGGCTTTTTTCTGCGTTCAGCACGATGTCGCGAAGCGCTCGATCACTCACACCCAGCGTGCGAGGCCACCTGAGTCGCTGCGGATTCAGTTTGAGCACATTGCCGTGAAACAGGTGGTTATCCACAAACGCCGACAGCAAATTGTGGCCGGCAGACACCGCATGGGCATCGCCGGTGAAATGCAGGTTGATATCCTCCATGGGCCAGACCTGAGCACGGCCTCCACCGGTCCCTCCGCCCTTGATACCGAAGACCGGTCCCAGTGACGGCTGCCTCAAGGTGACCGCTGCGCGATGGCCCAGCCGGCACAACGCCATGCTCAATCCCACCGAGGTCGTCGTCTTGCCCTCACCCAACGGTGTGGGATTGATCGCGGTGACCAGGATGTAGCGACCAAGAGGTCTATGTTTGACTCGTTCGGCAAAGGTGAGAGAAATTTTTGCTTTGTGCCGCCCAAATGGAATGAGGTCGTCGGAATGAATACCCAGTGCCTGCGCGACTTCGAAAATATGTTTGTGATCGACAGAACGGGCTATCTCGAGATCAGTCATGCCTGGTCCCCCGCTAAAATAGAAAGTTATGAACAAAAATGGGAACTATACCACGGACCGATCACATTCATGCGGCAAGAATGGACCGCAAAGAGAACCGGTCTTGGCCGACAGCGAGTTGGAATGCGGACGAAAGAGAGGGAATGACAACCGGAGGGGACAGACGCTCCCAGCCCCCGTAGAGGCTGAAGAGACAGGCACTTAATCCAAAATGAACTTGGTCGGATCGAGGGCCTGACCGTTTTTCTTTACCATGTAATGCAGATGCGGACCAGTCGACAGGCCGGTACTCCCAACCAGTGCGACTACATCGCCACGTTTGACTCGCTGACCTTCCTTCACGAGAGATTTCGCCAAGTGGCCATACACGGTCTCAATGCCATAACCGTGGTCCAACTTGACCATATTTCCCATTTTTGAGTCAAACGCCACCGTCACCACTCGCCCGAGTGCCGGAGCCTGCACCGGAGAGTTGGCCTGAGCCCCGATATCGAGCCCATCATGCCAGGCCGGCTTCTCGGTGAACGGCGAAACGCGCGGCCCGAACCCCGAGGTGACCCATCCACGCACAGGCCAGATGGACGGAGTGGAGGCCCACTGAGCCGAACGCTGTTCCGCGACTTGAGTCAAATTTTCCAGAGCTTCTTCTTGCTGGGTCGCTTCCCTCGTCAGGGCTTCCAAACTTTCACGAACCTGCTGGGTGACCTCTTCAATGGTTTCTGTGGAGAAGTCCAGGCCGGATTGATTATTGTCTCTCAGCTCAGAAACCTGCTGCCGGCTCTCTCCCTCAGAACCCATGACTCCGATCCCCTGAAGGCCGGTCTTGCCGTCCGGCAGAGGACCGTCTTCACCACCCCGTCCATTCGCAAGATCACCGGCTGGCTTGTTCGCATCAATGCCCAGCATGACGCGGAGACGCTGATTCACCTCGCCCATTGCCGACAGGCGTTTCTTTAAATCGTCAATGGCGGCGGAAAAAGCAGCAGTTTGTTCCCTAGCACCCATCGCTTCGGCTCGAAATGCCGACAATTGCCAGACTTCCCCGGTCCGAATGACGTAGTGGGAGACGACCAATAAATCCGCCACGATCAACACCGCAGCCAAAATCAGGAGCTTACGTACGAATTTTCGTGGAAAACTAAACCGCAGCGGCTTGGAGGATGACCCTCTAAACACCACGACGGTATAGGCATCACTTGTTTCGGCCGTTTGCTGGCTCATAAGGCGCTCTCCTTGACGGATTCAGCTATAAATTTCCCATCGCTGACTTTTTGCAGTGTACTCATCTCCGTCGCGATGGTCAACCGTTGTTTTCAAAAAGCTGTCTCGTAAATTCAACTACTTATCTGTTTCATTCCTGACCCAATTCAGATAGGTCTCTGATCCGGCGACCACCGGAAGGGCCACAATTTCCGGGACCGAATAACTATGCTGTTGCCGCACCACCGACTCGAGCTCTGCGAAGTGGTTTTGCGTCGTCTTGATGATCATCAGACACTCTTGCTCGACACCGATATCGTTGTCCCACCGAAAAATGGAACGAACCCCGCTGACAACATTCGCGCAGGCTGCAAGCTTGGCTTCGACAAGCATCCGCCCTATTTTCTCTGCCTCTTCCTGCGTTGAGGTCGTTACCAACACCACAATGACTGAGCGTTCCACGTCCACGTCACCTCACACGACCAAAGCAATTTGTATGCCTCCTGGCACACCGCAGCCAGGCTGAGTACCGGCAAATCAATAGGTTATGAAAGATTTCTCGCTCATGTCGTCTCTAAATCGACATCGTGAAGAGACAAGATTTGCACACTTCGTCAAAAAAACGGGCTATGCCTGCAGCAGGATCTACCGACCGCCGGTCAAATGATGCCCAGCCCGCATGGCCGTACCAGCTCCTTCGGTTCAAAAGTCGACCGACTTAAGCGAGGCATGAACGGTCGGCACATCTCAGGGTTGACACCGCCTTTTCCTGATCCTTAAGATCCCACCACAGCATATAGATGGAGGTGCCCTCAATGAGCTTCACCATTACACCAACAGAACTCAAGTCAAGACTCGATAAAGGTGACAAACTCGTCCTGGTCGATGTTCGTGAGCCGTGGGAATATGCGATTTGCAAGCTAGAGGGTTCCGTCTTGGTCCCCTTGGCGACCCTTCAGCAATCGCTCGGGAAACTCGATCGTGAAGCCGAGATCATCGCCGTGTGCCATCACGGCATGCGAAGTGCGGACGCAACGGGATTCCTGCTTCAGCAGGGATTCACAAAAGTGAAAAATCTGATCGGGGGGATGGACGCCTGGTCAACCCAGGTCGATCCGTCGGTCCCGCGCTACTAGGCCGGCAGACTACCCGAGTCCGTCACGAAAATACTCGACGGTTCGCCGCAATCCCTCGCGTAACTCCACCTTTGGCTCCCACCCCAGAGTCCGGTGGAGTTTGGTGGAATCGATCACGCTCCGGGCTTGCTCACCCCGCTTGGCCGGTCCGTGCACCTCTCGAAACTCCACTTTGGTCAGGTCGACGACCGTTCGAAAGAGGTCGTTGACCGACGTCTCGATTCCGGTCCCCACGTTATAGACACCCTCCACGTCGGGGCCCATGGCCATGAGATTCGCCTCGACCACATCTTCGACATAGACGAAATCGCGCGTCTGTCGGCCGTTCCCGTTCACCACCGCTTGCTCACCCCGCAGCATCTTCTGAATAAAAATGGCCACAACACCGGCCTCACCTTCCGGATCCTGCCGGGGCCCATACACATTCGCGTAACGCAAGCTGACCACTTGGATGCCGCTCATTCGCTGGTAATAGAACAGATAATGTTCACCGCACAATTTGCTGATCCCATAGGGAGAGAGTGGTTGGGTCACGTGAGTTTCCGGGGCAGGAAAGGTCACCTGCTCTCCATAGATCGCGCCGCCGGAGGATGAAAAGATCACCTTGCGCGCACCGTGTTTGGAGGCCTGCTCCAGCACGTTCAAGGTGCCCAACACATTGACCTGGGCGTCGAACATCGGATCTTCGACGGAACGACGGACGTTCATCTGCGCGGCCAGGTGGAACACCACCGCCGGGCGTTCATTGCGGAGCACCCGTTCTAACTTTGGATTTTCGATGTCCAGCTTATAGAACTGCGCCGCTTTCGGTACGTTTTTTCGCTTGCCCGTTACCAGATTATCGACCACTACCACGTCGTGGCCTTCTTGCAGCAACCGATCGACGACATGGGACCCGATGAATCCCGCTCCTCCAGTGACCAAGACTTTCATACGTCTCCCCGCTCCCCTTCATCAACCAAGTATTCAGAACCGACCGCCGCAGATCGAAGATCAGCCTACACCTTCCCTCGACTTCCGCAAAGTATTTTCGTCCGCCCTGGTCACGACCTTTCTTCGGTTTTCCTTGTCCGGTCATGCGTGGCGACGGAACCACGCGAGAATCTCCCGATTCCCTTTTCGGCCTTCAATGGGCGATTCCATGCGACCGGCCAGTCCCAAACCCAGGGACAAGGCACCGGCAATCACTTTCTCCGCCGCCCCTTGTCGTAACCCATCATCCCGCACGATCCCTCCCCGTCCGACAAGCCCCTTGCCCACTTCAAACTGCGGCTTGATCAGCGTGATGATGGAACCCGAGGCCGTGAGATAGGGCACGACACAGGGCAGCACCAGTGCCAGGGAAATGAACGACACGTCAATCACGATCAGGTCGATCGGCTCCGGAATCGCGTGTGGGGGCAGATGCCGGATGTTGGTGCGCTCCATCAGCACGACCCGAGCATCCTGGCGAAGCCGCCACTCAAACTGCCCGTACCCCACATCCACCGCATACACTCGACTCGCCCCCCGCTGCAGCAGGCAATCGGTAAAGCCTCCCGTTGAACAGCCGACGTCAAAACAAATCATCCCCTTGGGATCGACCCCAAATTGATCCAAGGCACCTGCCAGCTTTTCCCCTCCGCGCCCCACATAGGGAGAACCGGGGCCTATGACCTCCACGGACGCATCCGGCAAGGTGAGCTTCGCCGCCTTATCAACGACCACCCCGTCGACCCGGACAAGACCGGCCAAAATCAGGCGGGCCGCATCCTCGCGGCTGGCGACGAGCCCACGATTGACCAGCACACGATCGAGCCGTTCTCGCTCCGGGCGGATGTTCCGAACCATAGGCTGCGAAGGAATTTCAGTGACGGCGGACGCGGGCCGCCGTGGACCCGCGTATTGATTAGACTGCTACTGCGAACGCTCTGTCTCATCTTCACCGGGAGAAAAGGCTTGGATCCGTTTCTTTCCATCCTTTTCCTGCACCAGGATTTCCACCTTCCGCTCCGCGTCTTCCAACATCTTGAGACAGGTTTTCGACAGCCGGATCCCTTCCTCGAAAATTTTCAGCGAATCGTCGAGCGGCAGATCACCTTTTTCGAGTTCGGCGACAATCGTCTCCAATCGCGCCATGGCATATTCGAATTTTACTGCAGCCACAACCACTCCCTTTGCTCAGTCATCGATCGCGCATTATTGCCCGCGCATCTGGTGGGGTCAAGACGCCGACCCTCGAATCACTTCGCTGACCACACACACCAGCTGCCCCTCCGCAAGTCTGGCTTGAACCTGCTGCCCGACCGCCACGTCGGATGCTCTCCGCACCATTCTTCCCTCAGAAACGGTTCGCAGGATGCTGAACCCGCGGCTCAAGATGGCCAAGGGACTCAGGGCGTCAAGCGCCGCAACGCGCGCCGCCACCGACTGCCTTCGCGAAACGATCCCGCGACGCGCCTCCTGCTCCAGCCGCCGGGACAGCTGGGGGAGCAGGACAAGTGCGGCTCGAATCCGGCTGTGGGGCCCCAGCGACAAGAGGGCATGCCGGCGCTCCACCACCGCACGGTGCTGCGCTGTGAGGCGCTCGGTCAGGCTGCGCGTCGCTCGATCATGCAGATCATCCAAATGCTGCGCCTGCGCCTGCACGCGAAACCGCATTTCACCAAGTCCGCCGATCAACCGATCCAAGCGGTGCCGCTGCATCTGCATCCCGGTGTCCAGGAGACGACGGAGGCGACCATTCAATTCATCCAATCGCGCCAGCATCTCGTCCAGAACAGGCACCACCGCCTCGGCCGCTGCAGAAGGGGTCGGGGCTCGATAATCAGCCGCAAAATCCGCCAGCGTGATGTCGATTTCATGCCCGACAGCCGAGACCACCGGCACCCTCGACTGGGCGATGGCACGCACCACCTCTTCGTCATTGAACGCCCAGAGGTCTTCCGAGGCCCCTCCGCCACGCCCGACAATCAGCACGTCTACCTGCGACATCTCGTTCAACGCCCGAATCGCTGCCGCGATATGCGCGCCGGCCCCCTCGCCCTGAACCGGAACCGGAGCGACAAGAATATCGACCACCGGGCAGCGGCGGCGAAGCACCGCCACGATATCGCGTATGGCAGCGCCCGTGGGTGAGGTGACCACGCCGACGGTCCGCGGAAATGCCGGCAACGGCCGCTTCCTGGCCTCTTCGAACAACCCTTCGGCCGCCAACCGTTCCTTGAGCTGCTCGAACGCCAACTGCCAAGCCCCGAGCCCCTTCGGTTCGAGCGCGTCTACGATCAGCTGGTATTCCCCCCGGGGCTCGTACACAGAAATGCGCCCGCGAGCAACGACGGACAAACCCTCCTGCGGCGCAAACCGAAGCCGCGCGGCCCCTGACCGGAAGAGCACGCCGCGGAGCTGGCTCTGCGCATCTTTGAGCGTGAAATAGAGGTGACCCGACGTGGGGGCGCGAAGATTGGAGATCTCGCCTTCGACCCAGACCTCACGAAATTGGTCTTCCAGCGATTCTCGAATGAGCCGTGTCACCTCGGACACGGACAGCAGGAGTGGCAGCGAAAGATTGTGCCCAGGCATACGGTGCCGCGCCAACAGGAGTTGGCGCGCGAAGAGATCAATCCATCATTCGGATACGTTCAACCGACACGACCTTTCCGAGCGTCGCGTCGAGGTCGACCAGAAGCGCACAGAACACCGTCGGTCCCGACGCCACCTCAAACCGGCGAGGCATTCCGGTCAAAAACTTTTCAATTGCCAGTTCCTTCTTGATCCCGATCACCGAATGCAGCGGCCCTGTCATCCCGATGTCCGTGATGTAGGCCGTCCCCTTTGGAAGAATTTGCTCGTCAGCCGTTTGCACGTGCGTATGGGTACCGGCCACGACCGTCACCAGTCCGTCGAGATAATGGCCCATAGCCATCTTTTCCGAGCTCGCCTCGGCATGCATATCCACCACAATGGCCGAGACCTGCGTCTTGAGCCGCTCAACCTCGCGCTTCGCGACTTGAAACGGGCAATCGATGGTCGGCATGAAGGCCCGCCCCATCAGATGGAGAATGCCCAACGACTCGCCGCCCGGCGTCGTAAAGACGTAACTGCCTCGCCCCGGCACCCCGGCCGGATAGTTGGCGGGGCGCAGCAGACGCGGCTCGCGGGGAAACACGTCCAGGATTTCCTTTTTATCCCACGCATGGTTCCCGGTGGTAATGACCGACACCCCGAGGTCGAACAAATCATCAACCAGATCGGGCGTGATGCCGAACCCACCGGCGACGTTTTCGCCATTGCCGACCACGACATCGATCGCGTGATTGGCGATCAGGTTCGGCAGGAGGCGAGCCACGGACCGACGTCCCGGCTCGCCCATGATGTCCCCGATCATCAAGACTTTCATGCCCGATCACTCACTTCGCAAAATCGACGAACCGGCTCTCGCGGATGACCGTCACCTTGATCTGCCCCGGATACGTCAGCTCCTGCTCGATCTTCTTGGCCAGATCTCTGGAAAGCTGGAAGCACTCCGGATCCGTCAGATCCTCCTGCTTCACAATCACACGGATCTCGCGGCCGGCTTGAATCGCGTAGGCCTTCTGCACACCCTTGTGCACGGTCGCCAGCGACTCCAGTTTTTCCAAGCGTTTCACATACGACTCCAATGCCTCTCGACGCGCACCAGGACGCGCCGCCGACAATGCTTCCGCCGCTGCCACAAGAACCGTCTCCGGACAGATGGGCTCCACCTGTTCGTGATGCGCCGCAATGGCGTTCACAACCTTGGCATGTTCGCCGTATTTTTTCGCGATCTCCGCCCCCAGCATGGCATGTGGGCCTTCTTCTTCGTGACTGACCGCTTTCCCGATATCGTGAAGCAGGGCGCCCCGCTTCGCGAGCTTGACGTCGAGCTTCAATTCTGACGCCATGATCCCGCAAATGTACGCCGCCTCACGGGCATGGTACAGATTGTTCTGCCCATAACTGGTTCGATACTTCAGTCGCCCCAGGACCTTGACCAGTTCCGGATGGAAATCGGACAGACCGACTTCGAAAATGACCTTCTCCGCCTCTTCGATCATCAATTTCTCGATGTCCGTCTTCACCTTCTCGACGATTTCCTCGATTCGGGTGGGATGGATTCGGCCGTCGTGCATGAGCCGTTCAAGCGACACTTTGGCGATCTCACGGCGCAGAGGGTCAAAGCCTGAGATAATCACTGCTTCGGGCGTCTCATCAATGATGAGGTCGATCCCTGTGGCCGCTTCGATCGCTCGGATATTCCGGCCTTCTCGGCCGATGATCCGCCCCTTCATGGCGTCATTGGCGATAGGCACCACGGAGATCGTCGCTTCGTTCACATAGTCACGCGTCACCCGCTGAATCGAGCAGGCGATAATCTCGCGTGCCTCGCGTTCGGCGTTCTCTTTTGCCTCTTCAAGCAACCGCTTCGCCAGGCCAGCCGCTTCCAACCGCGCCTGGCTCTCCATCTCCTGAATCAGTTGCCGTTTCGCCTCCTCAGCCGTCAGTCCGGCGACCCGCTCAAGCGCGTCACGGTGCTGCTTAAGCGCCTGGGCACAAGCCGCATCCTTCTGCCCCAAAACCTCTTCACGCTTAAGAAGTTCCTGCTCACGCTTCAGGGCATCCTGCTCACGCTTGTCGAGCTGACTCAGTTTCCTATCAAGGCCCTCTTCCCGCTGAACAACCCGCCGTTCGGTGTTAGCCACTTCGGCAAGTTTGGCTTTCTGTTCCTTCTCCAGTTCAATTCGCGATTGAAAAACGAGGTCCTTGGCCTCCAACTTGGCTTCTTTGAGGAGATTCTCCGCCTCTCGCTGAGCAGATTGAATCACCTGCGCCGATTGGTCCTCGGCCTCCGCCCGACGGGCAAGCGCGGACCGACGGCGCAGCACTTCAAACAGACCGGCACCGAGCGCCGCACCCAACAATCCGACAATAATGTACGCAACAACGCTGAGAGAAATGGGAACCACCTCCCTTACGGCAGCGGGACAGCACGCTGTCACCCTGCAAATAATCGCAGCCAGTGTAATGAGGGAGAGCGGAGAGACGAGAAGGGATGCCGACGAGAGAAAGGAAATACCTGACTACCTGAGCCGGCTCAAACCGCAGCGTGGAATCGCTCTCGCTAATTCAGGTGGAGGAGTGGTCGGCCTCGACCCGAATCCTTAAACCCGTCGCGCGTGCGCGCAACAACCTGAGCCGTTGGGCATGAATACTCGACTGTTCGGCGTCCCCGGCACGCCACACGGTGTTGTTCAAATGTTGCCCGCGAACCGCCAACACCGACTGATGGCGCACCCGACGCACGCACAAGCGCGGCTGAGCGATCTGCCCCATCCACGCAACGAAGACCACAGTAAGAAACAGAACAAAAACCAGCGATTCCATATGTTTAGTGCTCAGAGACCGTCGTCAGAATTTCCGTCCTTGTCCGCAGTGTCCTTTCCTCTCCTGCTCTTGCTGACCCTCAGGTCCAGACAACCGCGAAACGATAACAAAGCAATGCAATGAAAGCAAGGCGAAACTCACCGCGACAGGATCGACGGCATCTGCTGCTCAATGGATTCCATGAGGGATGCGACGCGACGGTCGGCATCGGCTTCGTCCTGGCGAAACCTCCGTTCCGACTCCAGCAACTCATGGGCAAGATTGAATGCGGCAAGAACGGCGAGCTTGGCCGGGGTAGCCGACCGCATACCGGCCGCCACCTGCTTCATCTGTGTGTCGACCATCTCGGCCAATTTCTTCACGTAGGACTCGTCGGCCTCACCGTTGACACTGTACCGTTGGCCGTAGATCTCCACGTCGATGGTTTTAGTCAAACGCCACCTCCTTGGGTTCATCCAAGCATTCCAACAGATCAATTTCCCCGAGCACCTTTTCGATCCGGGCTCGAATGTCCAGACGTTCCTGCTCCCAACGGCGGTTTTCGTCATCACGCACGGCAACCCGTTCGCGCGCCAAACGAAGTTCATCTTCGAGCGAAGCGTTCTTTCGCTTCAGGTCCTGGACCAATTTCACAAGATCACGAATGCGAAGTTCAAGGGCGTCGAGACGATCTAAAGTCATGGTATGTCCTCATCACAAGGTGGTGGTCCGCTGCTGGTTGAATGGGGGCGAAATATAGAAAGTTCATCTCCCCTTGTCAAGAAAACGGCTGACCTTACGAGGTTCCGTTGTGGAGCCGACGATATTCCCCGTAACTGCGCAAGACCCGTTTCACATAGAGCCGGGTCTCCTGGTAGGGAATCAGTTCCACGAACTCGTCTTGCTCCCGCCCTCGATGGACGGCAATCCAGCCATTCACGGCGATGGGTCCGGCATTGTAGGCCGCCACAGCATGGGCCATGTTGCCACCGTACTGTTCAAGCAACTGCCCCAGGTAGCGCACCCCCAGACGGATATTGGTCTCCTGATCGAACAATTCTTCCCGCCCGACGGTGGGAAACCCGTACCGCTGTGCGATTGCATTCGCCGTCCCGGGCATCAACTGCATCAACCCCACCGCTCCGACCACCGAAACCGCCTTCTCGTCATACTGACTCTCTTCTCGAATGATGGCGGCAGCCAGGTAGGGGTCCACTGCGGCGACCCCTTGAGCCGCAATGGTCGGCACCAAACCGGTGGGGTAGGCCACCGTCCAGAGTGCCGGCACCGTCGGGAGGCCGCTCCGCTCCAACTTCTCCTTAAAGTGCACCTTGGCGACCCGCAGAGCCGGGTGATACGCCCCGACCTCGCTCAGCATGGTGGAGAACGCCAGCAAGACATCCTGATCCCGGCTGTATTGCTCCGTGAGCGCCCCCAACTCGCGAGCCGCATCCTGACCGAAGCCAAGCAGCTTCAGCTCGATGCCACGCTGATAGAAGCGGTGTTGCTCGATTTCGAGACGACGAGTCTGCGGCAACCGTTCCGCCTCATTCCCCGCAGGACGGTCCAGCGGCGCGACCGCGGTCGATGCCGACGGCAGGGAGGCACGGCGAGAGGCGAGCTGGCAATAGTAACTATAGGCGTGCAACTGGCACACCCGGGCATATTGCTCCGCGACGGCGGCAGGCTTTCCATGTTCATCGGCCCGCGCCGCCCAATACATGGCCTGCGGCTCAAAACCATTGACATGGAGCTCGACGACCGCACGAAACGTCTCCGCGGCGTCTCGATATCGAGCCGTTCGATATTGCGCCCATCCGGTTCGCCACAGGCCCTCCGCCCGCTGGCTCGCCGAGTCACCCAGTCTCGCCACCTGCCGGAACATGCCGATGGCGTCATCAAACTTGCCCTGATCCTCCAACCACACCCCGGCAAACAGGTGCACCATCGCGCGTTGATCGCCTGCCAACGTACCCTGGGCCACCGATCGGGCCAACTCAATCAGTTTCTCGCCCTGATTCTGTCGCAAATAGACCCGGGCCAGCCACACCGAGGCTTCTGCAGACTCCTGTACTCGATCGGCAACCAAACCTCGAAAGGTGTCGCGAGCCTGGTCATATTGCTTCAACCGCACATACGCCACACCAAGTTTCAAACGAGCATCGAACCGGCGAGGATGGCCGGGAGCCATGGTCAGGAATCGACGCAACTCCTCCACCGCCTCCGCCTGCATCGAAAGTCCGAGAAAGACTTGCGCGCGAATCGCGTGGTCATCGGCAGTCGGGACCCAGGGCTCCCCACCCAACGCCGTATCCAATCGCGCCTTGGCCTCTTTCGCCTCGGGGGACTGGGGATAGCGCAGCCAGAGCTGCTTGAGGACCGCGCGAGCCTCAGGCAGCCGGTTCTCCCGGATGTGACAGTCGGCCTGATGCCACAAGGCCACCGGGGCACCCGCATCTTTATCCGTAAGCGCCACGGCACGCTCCAACCATTCGATCGCCCGAGCACACACATTCCCGCTGTACCACGACTCGCCCGTGCGATAGGCCGCCTTCGCAACCAGATTGGAATCCGGCACCAGCTTGGGAATCGTCTCCAACAATTCGGCAGCCTGTATGGGCTCGTTCTGCTTCAACAACGACTCTGCGATCCAGAGCCGAAAGTAGTCGTCGAGCACCGGCAGGTCAGGCTGCGCCAGACGAAGCAGTTTTGCAGACTCGACCGGATCGCGCTCCATCAACAGCGCCCCTAAGGCCACAGCCGACCGTTTCGCCCAGATCGTCGAGGGAAAGAGGTCGATCACCGCCCGCAGTTGGTCGTTCTTCAGCATGAGCGCCTGATCGCGCTGAGAAGCGGTCCCGGAACGCTCGTTGATGGCGATGGCGGAACGGAAACAGTCTTCAGCGGATACGCAGAGCGGGGGAACGGGAGGAAGAGCACGCGGCAACTCCGCCGTGGCCGTCCAGAGCAGGCTCGACACAAGAAGACACACGGCAAGGGCCGCCAAACTGATCCGCCAAGGAAGTGCGGTCACAATCCCGTCCTGAGCAGCAGGTGAACCGGCTCATTATAGCCTACCGCCGCATAAACGCGACCAAGTTCGCCTTGCTTGTCACAAGTTTTTTCCCTGTGCTAGGCTCCGGCATGATTCCGCACAGCTCCGATCGCGCTAATCTCCTCGCCCTCACTGAGTCGGGTATGACGGCCTACGTCGCTTCACGCGGGTGGCCGGCCTTTCGGGCCTCACAAATTCTGCGCTGGCTCCATCAGGAGCGCGTCCGCACCTTCGCCGCGATGAGTAATCTTCCGCAGAAGGACCGCGAGTACCTTACCGCCAATTGCAGCATTGAACGGACCTCGGATATCCAGCTGTTTTCATCGCAGGACGGCACGAAAAAATTCGTCCTGACACTCGCCGACGGCAATCAAGTCGAATGCGTGCTGATCCCTGACGAGGACCGGCTCACGCTCTGCCTCTCCACCCAAGTCGGCTGTACCCTGGATTGCGGATTCTGCCTGACCGGGACGCTGGGACTCCGACGCAATCTCCGCGCCCATGAGATCCTCGATCAGGTCCTGCTCGCTCAGGACCATTTGAACGCGGGGCAGCGGCTGACAAACCTTGTATTCATGGGCATGGGCGAGCCCCTGGCCAATCTCGAGGCCGTGGCCGACGCCGTCACACGCCTCACCGATCAAACCTGGGGCCTGGGGTTTTCCGGTCGCCGTATCACGATTTCGACGGCAGGACTCGCCTCACGCATCAAAGACGTAGCCCCGCTGAAGGTGAACCTCGCGATCTCACTCAACGCCACCACCGATGAACTCCGGCAGCAGATCATGCCGGCCGCCAACCGGCTCCATCCCCTGCAGGCCCTCCTCGCCGCATGCCGTGCCTATCCACTTACCGACCGCGAACGCCTGACCTTCGAATACGTCCTCCTTGCCGACGTCAATGACCGGGCTGAAGATGCCGCCCGGCTCGTCAAACTGCTGCGTGGTGTTCGTTGCAAGGTCAACCTGATTGCCTTCAACCCCTTTCCGGGCAGTCCATACCGGCGGCCATCCGATGCCGCCATCGAAACCTTTCAGAACATCCTCCGTCGCGGTCATCTCGACGTCTACCTCCGTCGCAGCCGCGGTCGCGATGTCCTGGGCGCCTGCGGCCAGCTCGGCCGCTTGGACACCGGTGAGGGCTCCGTTGCCTTGACACAGATTCAGGCCCGTTGTTAGCATGAATTCCGTACATGGCTAAACAGAGCTCTTTTCCCAATTCGTTGCGCGCATCGTGTTCGGTTCTCGCCTCTTCGCTGCTAGGGCTCATCTTCACGATCAGTCAGCCTTCAGTGACCCATGCCATCGAGCCCAAGGAATACACCCTGTCGAACGACATGAAGGTGATCCTCGTGGAGGTCCCGAAGGCCCCCGTTGCGACGGTACAGGTCTGGTACAAGGTGGGGTCCCGCAATGAGGTCATGGGCCGGGCCGGACTGTCGCACATGCTGGAACACATGATGTTCAAGGGCACGGCAAAGTACCCTAAGGGCACGTTCTCCCGCCTGGTTCGCAAGAACGGCGGCATGGACAACGCGTTCACCAGCCAGGACTTCACCGCCTACTTTGAAAATCTCGCTGCCGATCGCGTGACATTGGCCCTCGAACTGGAAGCGGATCGCATGCAGGGGCTCATTCTCGACGCCAACGAATTCAAGACTGAGCGGGAAGTGGTGAAGGAAGAGCGGCGCCTCCGGAACGAGGACGATCCTCAAGGCGCACTGGTCGAAGCCCTCTTTGCCCAGGCCTTCATGAGTCACCCCTACCATTGGCCCGTGATCGGATGGTTTTCCGATCTCGATGCCATGAATCTGGACGATCTCCAGCGGCATTACGATACGTATTACTCACCGAACAACGCCACACTGGTAGTCGTCGGCGACATCAAAGTCGACACGTTGCTGCCGGTGATCGCCCGACTCTTCGAGCCGATCCCGAAAGGGCCATCGCCCCAAACGCTGACCGTCGCCGAGGGCCCGCAACGGGGAGAGCGCCGCTTCCTCCTGAAGCGCGAAGCCCAAGTCCCCTTCGTCATGATGGGATATCGGGTGCCGAATTACACCAGCGACGATTCGTACGCCTTGAATGTGCTCGAATCCATTTTGTCCCACGGCAAGAGTGCCAGGCTCTATCAAAGTCTCGTCTATGACCAGAAAACGGCCTTGGCCGTGGGTGCCGATTACGGGCTGATGCAGGCCGACCCGGGACTGTTTTATTTCTACGCCGTCGTGAAACCGGGTGAAAAAGTCGAAGCCGTCGAGGACGCCGTCGTGAAGGAGATCCACCGCCTCCAAGCTGAGCCACCGAGCGACGTCGAGCTCCAGCGGGCGAAAAATCAGATCGAGGCGGCCCACATTTTCGAGCAAGACTCCAACTTCCGGCAAGCCATGTTGTTGGGAGAAGCCGAGACGATCGGGGCCGGTTGGCGAAAGGTCAGCCAGTTTGTCGAGCGGACCAGAGCCGTCACCGCCCAAGACGTGCAACGGGTGGCCGCCCAATACCTGACGCCCGACACGCGCACGACGGGCACCCTGATCCCGCTTCCTCCGCAGACCCAGTCGGCGTTGCCGCCACCATCACACTAGTGAGCCGATACAGATGACGCGACAACAAGGGACCGTACTGCCACACCGTCAGCGCAGGGGCCGATCCACCAGGTCGTTGCTGACCGGGCTGCTTTGCTTGGCGCTCTGTGTACCCGCTGCCTGGGTGCAGGCCGCCGACATCATGCCGACACGTTCCGTCACCGCCAATGGCATGACCGTGTTGTTCCTGGAACAGCACTTTCTTCCGACCGTCGAGATCCACGCGCTGGTCAAGGTAGGATCGGCCCAGGACCCGCCGGATAAGGCCGGCTTGGCCAACCTCGCCGCCAGCCTGCTGGACGAAGGAACGCTCACTCGAACCTCCCGCCAAATCGCCGAGCAAATCGACTTTGTGGGAGGGTCGCTCGAAGCCCATGCGTCGGAAGACTACACCACCGCTTCGGCGCGCGTGCTTAAGAAGGATGCGGACCTCGGGTTCGCCCTCCTGGCCGATATGCTGCAACATCCGGCCTTTCATAAGCAGGAATTCGAGCGAGTGCGGACGCAGATTCTCGGCGAAATCGTCAGCGATGACGACGACCCCGGCAACGTGGCCATGAAGGCCTTTCACCAATTGATTTTCCACGGTCACCCCTACAGCTGGCCTGCTCATGGCACCGAGGACACGCTGTCCAAGATCACCGTGGCCGACGTCCAACAATTCCATGCCCGTGAATATCTGCCCAACCAGACGATTCTCGTCGTGGTCGGAGACCTAACCCAGGAACAGGCCGCGGCGTTGGTGCAGACGCATTTCGGCACATGGAAGAAGGGCGCCCCTTCTGCCGCGCAACTGAAGAAGCCGGCCCCCATCGACCGGAAAATGGTGCAGTTGATTGAGAAGGACTTGACGCAATCCACGATCGTGCTGGGCCACACCGGCATCAGCCGGAGTAACCCGGATTATTACGCGATCACGGTCATGAATTATATTCTGGGCGCCGGAGGATTCTCTTCGCGCCTGATGGATTCGATTCGTGACAAGCAGGGCCTGGCCTACGGTATCATGAGCCAGTTCGACTCCCGGGTCATGCCAGGCGCCTTCTTCATCAGCCTGCAGACTCGAACCGACGTCACCAATCAGGCCATTGCGAGTGTACTGACGGAGATCAAGGCCATCCGCGAGGCTCCGGTCACGGATCAGGAGCTCGGCGAAGCCAAATCCTTCATCGTCGGCAGCTTCCCGCTGCGGATCGATTCGAGCGCCAAATTGGCCAACGTCCTCGCCCAGGTCGAGTTGTATAATCTTGGATTGGACTATTTCACGAGTTATCCGAAGGCCATCGAAAAGGTCACCAAAGACGATGTGCTTCGCGTGGCCAAACAATACCTCGACCCGCAGCACTACGCACTAGTGGTCGTCGGGTCGATTGCCAAAGCCAAAGTCAAACAGTAGGCGGCCGGCTCCGACTCGCGCACAGTCGCGCTCCCCCTGGACCTCCATGATTGCCACACACTCAGTGACCGAGAAACTCGTGCGAGCGCGGCAGGCTCTCCGAGAGATGGGCTCGGTGATCGTCGCGTTCTCCGGCGGCGTCGACAGCTCCCTCGTCCTCAAATTGGCTCATGATGAACTGGGCGCGCGGGCCATCGGTGTCACCGCCGTCTCCCCCACCCTTCCTGCAGCCGAACTGGCATTGACGCGGCAGCTCGCAACGGAAATCGGCGCACAGCATCGCGTCGTCGAGACGGACCAGCTGGAGATTCCCGACTTCGTCCGCAATGATGCCACCCGATGCTATCACTGCAAGACCGACCTGTATGCTCTCCTGGGCTCGCTTAAGAGCGAGGGTGAGTCGACCTGCATCGTCGATGGGACCAACATCGACGATTTGGGAGACGACCGTCCGGGACTCAAGGCCGCGCGCGAGCGAGGAGTCCGCAGCCCGTTGCTGGAAGCCGGCTTCACCAAGGCCGACATCCGCGAGGCGGCACGATCGCTGGGCCTTTCAAATTGGGATAAACCTGCCGCCGCCTGCCTCTCCTCACGCGTACCGCGTGGCATCACCATTACGCGACGCACGCTCTCGCGCGTCGAACAGGCAGAATCCGCCTTGCTGCAGGAAGGCTTTCGCCATTGCCGCGTGCGTGATTACGAGGAAGTGGCTAGGATCGAACTCGCCGTGGAAGAACTGCCGAGGATGCTGGAGACCGGTCGGCGGGAACGGTTGGTGGCAGCCTTAAAAGCAGCAGGCTACCGTTTTGTCACCCTGGATTTGGAAGGATACCGCCAGGGGGGCGTGAGTCTCCCCCCCGGCGCAATCGATTAGTTCCGGCTTTGATAAGATTTTGCGAGGGCGTCCAGCGCTTCATCAGCGAGACGGCGATGGTCACCTTCGGTCAATGCTCGCCCGACCACCTTCTCCGCCACCATCATCGCCAGATCAGTCGTCTGTGAGCGGATCTCTTGAACGGCCTTACGGCGCTCGGCCTCGATCTCTCGAGTCGCGTCACCCTTGATCCGCTCGGCATCCGCTGTCATACGCTGCTCGTTTTCGTCCATCATACGCTGCGCGCGTTCTTTCGCCTGAGCCAATAACGCCTCGGCTTCCTTCGCTGCGGCTGCCAACTTCGATTCGTATTCCTTGAGCTTGCGCTCGGCCTCTGAACGATGCCGCTCGGCCTGATCGAGACTATCCTTGATCTTTTTTTCTCGCTCTTCGAGCATTCCCAACAGGCTCGGGAACGCATATTTGTAGAGGAGAAAGAACAGAATCCCGAAGGAGAGAATCTCCCAGAAGATCAGGGACGAAAAGAAGTGTGATTCAAATTGAGGCATAGTCTGTTACCCAAATGAGTTGAGGGTTCTGAGCCGGGCATGGGCCCAACACCAGGGCTCGACCGATACAGGCGCTACTTGCGCAAGCCCATGATGATGAACGCAATGACCAGCCCGTACAGTGCGATGGCTTCCACGAGTGCGAATCCGATCCACATGTACTTGCCGACGCGACCTTCCGCTTCCGGCTGTCGGGCCACGGCCTCGATCATTTTTCCGAAGATGTACCCGATCCCCACGCCGGCTCCGGCAAATCCCGCCGCCGCCAATCCCATACCGACCAACGCTGCTGCTGCTGCATCCATTGTTTAACCTCTCCTCCGTTTATAGACAACGAACCTAGTGTGCGTGCTCGCTGTGACCGTGCAAGGTCACGGCATCCCCTAAATAGACACAGCTCAGCACGGTAAAAATATAGGCCTGAATAAACGCAATGCCGACTTCCAGCCCGTTCATGGCGATCGTAAACGCAAACGGTAGCCAGCCGATCAGCACCCCGCCGCTGATCGCCAATCCGAACAGCACACCCAGGATGACGTGACCGGCGGTCATGTTCGCAAATAACCGCACAGCCAACGAGATGGGTCGGGCCAGCTGACTGATCAACTCAATGGGAATCATGAGCGGCAGGAGCCACCCCGGCGTTCCCGGCGGGACCAGAATGCCAAGGAATTTCGCTCCATGAAGGGAGAAACCCAGTACCAGGCTCAGTCCGTAGATCCCGACCGCGAACACCGCCGTCACGATGATCTGACTGGTCACGGTATACGATCCGGGAATCAATCCGAGCAGGTTGGCGAACAGAATAAAGAGAAACAGGGTGGCGATCAGCGGGAAAAACTTCATCCCTGCCTCGCCCATGGTGTCCAAAATGATCCCGCGAATGAACTCCACAATCAGTTCAGCCATATTCTGCAACTTGCCGGGAACCAGCTTTCGTGACGCGGCGGCGGAGATCATCAGAAACGCGACGAGGCCCACCACGATCCACATCAGGATCACGGCCTTATTGATCGAGATGTCGATCCCGGCCGGAACGAGCGGAATCAGATCATGCAATTCAAACGCATGTAACGGACTTTCTTCCACGATGATCCTTTTTCAGTCGGACGATTCAGGTTAACTCTGCCATCGCTGCGCGGCTCGATAGGCGTTTCGCACCCCGGCCCCAGCGCCCAACCCTAACCCGATAACCAGCCCCCAGGGATTGGAATCCAGCAGGTAGGTGTCGACCACCCAGCCCAAGCCCCCTCCGACAATCAACGCAGCAAGCAGTTCCGTCCCGATCCGGACAGCTTGCCCGAGCCCCGCATATAACGGATCCTGAGAGGGGGGCATCACGCGCTCACGTGCGGCACTCTTCGGCACAGTCGGAGAGAGTGCACCCATCGGCGGGCGCGCCATTCAAGCAAATTCGCTGGGGGCTTGTCAAGAAGTTGGCCCGCTATGACCCGGCCGTACGATGCGGTATAGTCTTTTCCTCGGGTGAAGACCTCCCGATACCGAATCCCATGACCGATTACGCGCACCAGGCATTTCTTCACGGGCCACCGCAACCGTTGGTCGTGGTCCGCCCGCAACCGAATGCCGACCCGTTTGAATTGTATCAACGCCTGGCCCCCACCAACCGTCCCTCCTTTCTGCTCGAAAGCGGCAATGGCCGGCACCTCACCGCACGGTATTCCTTCTTCGGCAGCGAACCCTACCTCACCATGAGAGGCCGTGGCCAGGAGTACCGGCTGGAAGAGGCGGGGCGATCAACAGTCGTCTCCGGTTCCCCGTTCCAGGCCCTTGGCCGGATCCTCGGCGCATCGATCATCCCGCGACTCGACGGCATCCCGCCGTTTTTTGGCGGCGCCGTAGGGTATCTCAGTTACGACCTGGTCCGTTCGTTCGAATCACTTCCCAGCTTGGCAACCGACGACCTCGCCCTCCCTGACGTCCATCTCGCATTGTTTGATCTGATCGCGGCGGTCGACCACCTCACACACCGGTTGTATCTGATGTACTGCCCTCCTCTGTCGCGGTTTCAGGCCGAGCCCCGCGAGAAACTGTATCGCGAAGGTCTTGATCGGCTGGCGGAGTTGGAGGCTCGCGTGACGGGTCCAGGCCCCTTCCTCACTTTCCAGCACTGGCCCCGAAAGGCGACCTTGGTCCCAAACCAATCGCGTGAGGACTACACCGCACGCGTCCGACGATGCCAAGACTACATCGCCGCCGGCGACATCTATCAGGCCAATCTGTCCCATCGATTTACCCTCAACCACGGCGCCGAGGTACCGCCGCCTGAGACCAATGCCTACGCGACGGCTCTCTACGGTCGTCTGCGTAGGGTCAACCCCTCTCCATTTGCAGGGCTCCTTCACCTCCCCGAACTCAGCCTCGTCAGCAACTCCCCCGAGCGGCTGGTCCGCCTGTCCGGGGCTGAAGCCAGCACAAGGCCCATCGCCGGAACCAGGCGCCGGGGGATCGGACCAGAAGAAGACCGGAGTTTACACGCCGAATTGCTCGGCAGCCCAAAGGAACGCGCCGAACATGTCATGCTGGTCGATCTGGAGCGCAATGACCTGGGCAAAGTCTGCCGATACGGCACGGTTCGCGTGGATGAATTCATGGCCGTCGAACACTATTCCCACGTCCGCCATCTGGTCTCAGACGTTTCCGGAACCCTTCAACCGGGAACCTCACCGCTCGACCTGGTTCAGGCCGTGTTTCCCGGCGGCACCATCACCGGCGTGCCGAAGCTCCGCTGCATGGAGATCATCGAGGAATTAGAGCCGGTGCGGCGCGGGGTCTATACGGGAGCCCTCGGGTACTTCTGTTGGAGCGGCGACCTTGATCTGAATATCCTGATCCGCACCCTACTCCTGACGAAAACGCACGGATATTTGCAGGTCGGCGCCGGCATCGTGGCCGACTCGGAGCCTGATCGTGAGTATGAGGAAACGCTCGCCAAAGCGGGCGCATTTTTTAACATCTTGGAGGCCGGCCGCTGATGTGGGTGTTCTTGAACGATCGATTCGTACGGAAAGAAGAGGCCGTCGTCTCCGTGTTCGACCATGGGTTTCTCTATGGAGACGGCGTCTATGAAACCCTGCGATCCTATGGCTCCCGCATTTTCATGCGCGACCAGCACCTTAGCCGGCTGCGGCGCTCGGCCGAGGCCATCGGCCTGACCCTTCCCATTCCCGACGTACAGTGGCCGGAGCTGCTCCACGAGGCCATGCGACGAAATGACGTGGGCACCGACCGCACCGACGCCTATCTTCGCATTACCGTCTCACGAGGCGAAGGAGAGATCGGCCTGGACCCCGCACTCTGTCCCCGTCCCACCGTGGTGATCCTGACGAAGGCGCTTCACGCCCCTTCCCCAGACCTGTTGCGCAACGGCGTCTCGCTCACCGTCGCCCAGACCAGACGGAATCTGCCCGCAGCGTTATCTCCGCAGATCAAATCCACCAACTTTCTCAACAATATCTTAGCGAAACGCGAATCCATCGCAGCCGGAACCTTCGATAGCCTCCTCTTGAATTGGAAAGATGAACTCACCGAGTGCACGATCAGCAATCTCTTTTTCATTGCCGACGGCACCGTACATACCCCGGCACTCGACTGCGGCATTCTAGACGGCATCACACGAAGCATCGTCATGACCCTTGCCGAGGAGGAGGGCCTGCCGGTTCAGGATGGCGCCTACCATCTCACCCATCTTCGCCAGGCAGAGGAATGTTTTCTGACGAATACCAGCATGGAAGTCATGCCAGTGTCACGTGTCGATACGTTCCAGATCGGGGACGGTCGCCCCGGCCCGGTCACCCGGCGGCTCCAGGCGCGCTTCGCCGCAAACCGAACCAGGTTCTCCGAAGAAACCCCCTAAGCAAGACGTCACAAGTATTTTCAATATCAATGACTTATAGTTGTTTTGCGCGCAAAAAATAGAGGCGGAGCGTTTTTGACAGGTCGGGGGGCGGCTGCTACGGTTGAAGCATCGATAGTAGACACGAAACAAGCGCCTCAACCCCGATGGCCCGATCCAACCGCACCACGCCTTTCCTGCTGCTGTCCGTAATACTCTTGCTGACGGCTGCCCCGGTCCAGGCCGAGGTCTACCAGTACGTGGATGCCAACGGCACCATCTCCCTGACCAACGTCCCGAACGACCCGCGCTACAAACGCGTGACGACTGAACTCCCTCGCTCCCGCAGCGTCATCTCCGATCGCGAACTCGCCCCGGTGATCGCTCGACATTCCCGCGCGCATCGCCTCCATCCGGCGCTGATCCGCGCGGTGATCAAAACCGAATCCGACTTCGATCCGCTCGCGGTCTCACACGCCGGTGCCGTCGGCCTGATGCAGCTGATGCCGCAGACCGCCATGCGTCTCGACGTGCGGGATTCGTATAATCCGGACGACAATATCGGCGGGGGAACCAAATACCTGCGGCAACTGCTCGACCGGTTTAACGGCAATCTTCCATTGGCCTTGGCGGCCTACAATGCGGGAGAACATGCGGTGGAACGGTACCAGGGACTTCCCCCCATCCCGGAAACACGGCAATACGTCCTCAAGGTGCTGCGCTACTACCGCACCTTCCTCACGAACGACCGGCTTTCTTCTTCCCGGCCTTACCGCGCACCGGCTCCTGGGTCCCAAGGACGAGGTCCTGCTCGTTCGTTGACATCCCGCTGACCCGGGCTTGCGCCAAGACCAACTGACTGTGCTGTCGCCATCCTGGTCGATTGGCCTCTGGAAAATCCGACCGGTAGTGGGCCCCGACGCTGTTTTCCCGCCAGAGGGCCGCATCGGCAATACAGCGTGCCACCTGCACCATGTTCTTCACCTCAAGGGCCGCCCGCGACGAAAACGGTTTCGTCAGCAGGCGCATCCACCGCACCAGCTGCGCCGAGGCGCTGATCAACGAATCTCCCGAACGCACCAGGCCGACCTTCCCCCACATCACACGACGCAACGAACTTCGTAACTTCTCCGGATCGTCGACGTCCGTCGGCCGCCCCTGTTCCAGCTCCTCGAGCGACGGCAGACTCGCCGGACCGGGAACATGCCCGGCATGGGCCACCGCAGACTGCGCGGCGCGCATACCGAACACCAGCCCTTCCAGCAGTGAGTTGCTGGCCAATCGATTCGCCCCGTGCACGCCGCTGCACGCCACCTCGCCGGCCGCAAACAACCCCGGCAAGGTCGTCGCGCCATGCACATCCGTCCACACCCCGCCCATCATATAATGTGCGCTGGGCGAGACGGGAATCCATTCTTCCGTCATGTCGATGTCATACCGCAGGCAGGTCGCATAGATCGTGGGGAACCGACGTTTCACGAAAGCGGCTCCCAGATGCGTCACATCCAAATAGACGTGCCGCGCCCGCGTCGCCGCCATTTCGGACCAGATCGCCCGAGAGACCACATCGCGCGGGGCCAGCGCACCGTCGGGATGATACCGCTGCATGAATAACTCGCCTTTGATGTTCCGGAGCTGTCCCCCTTCTCCGCGAATGGCCTCTGACAAGAGGAAAGGCGGACTCGACGGCAGGTACAACGAGGTCGGATGAAACTGCACGAACTCCATGTCCATCAACAAGGCCCCTGCTCGTAGCGCCATCGCCATGCCGTCGCCGGTCGCATTGCCGGGATTGGTGGTGCGCGCGTACACCTGCCCTGCGCCGCCTGTCGACAACACCACCGCGCTGGCCGGAAGGACTGCGCGTTCACCCGACATTTCGTTGAGCACAATCGCGCCGCAGCAACGGCCGTCGACGACCACCAGATCCACCGTGAATCGCCGATCCAACCGTTGAATACGCCGCTGCCTGGCGGCATACGTCATGAGCGCGCGGACCATCTCGTTACCGGTGGCATCCCCGCGCGCTCGGAGAATCCGGCTCCGGCTGTGTGCGGCTTCACGAGTGTACGCAAATCGTTTGCCGATCTTGTCGAACTTCGCGCCCCACGCAATCAGTTCCTGAATCCGGTCCGGCCCCTCCTCCACCAACACCCGCACGGCTTCACGACGGCACAGGCCATGACCGGCCTTCAGCGTATCCGCGAGATGGCTGCCGACATCATCCTCTTCGCTGAGCGCCACCGCGACCCCCCCCTGGGCATACATGGAGTTGCTTTCCAGCGGATGGCCTTTGGTCAACATCAGCACGCGTCCCGCACGGCTGAGCTCAATCGCCGCACGAAGGCCCGCCACGCCGCTGCCGACCACAAGAAAGTCTGTTTCAATTTTAGGGGATGCGCTGCGGGCTGACATGGTTAGGGTTTGGGCGCTCTGCGCGCGGGGTCTTCGCTTGGATTCGCCCGCGAGCCCATGCCGAACGGCAAGTCGCCCTGAGCTTCCCGGAGCAAAATCGATTGCGTCCCCACCCAGGCCAGGCGCCCATGACCACGCTGGCGCGTGCCCGCCTCGCCGGGATTCCGCTTCCACTGGCCTTGCCAATGGACAAAAACATCGATGTTGTCGCCCTCGATCAGAATACGCTCGATCGAGAACTCCAACTGGATATCCTGAAAGGTCTCGAAGTCACCTTGGATCTCCCGCTGGAGTTGATCAAGATTGCCTGAAGGCAACAGCAAGGCGGACAACGCATTGCGGTCTCGTTCGACGTAGGATTTCCGGAGCGACTCCACCGCTTGATCGATCCGGAGGATACGGTCATGGTCGTCTTTATACTGAAGGGTTTTTCCTGAACATCCCAGCGAGAGCAGGAGCAGAAACCCCAGTAGGAGGCGACCAAGGGAGCGGGGGCGAACTGTGCCGGAGTGGGTCATGGCGCAGTATAGGAACCTTGGGAGAACGAGGTCAAGCAACGGACTGGCCCGTACTTTGTCGCGTGACAGGCGGCCTCTCACGTGACGGAGCTGCGCACGGAGGGCAGAATCTTGGCTTGCATTTTGGACTGAAACCCACTAGACTCCCGCGCCTAGCAGTTGGAGATTGAACGTATGGCGAGTGTCCTCAAGAAACGCCGGAAGAAGATGCGCAAGCACAAGTACAAGAAATTGCGCCGGCGTCAGAAATTCTTGCGTCGCAAGAGCTGAGCTCATCACGACATAAATGGACGGAGGGATCCGTGCCCGAAGGGAAAAAAGTTCGCATCCGCGTTCGAACGGTGAACTGTGTCTATGTCGGGGATTTCCTCATCCCGCCCATGCGTAATCGTGTGTCCGATGCGATCAACGAGGAACAGCGGCTGTTTATCAGCTTGACTGACGTCTTGATCAATGACAAGGATCGGTCGGACTTCGTGGCGATCAATAAGAACCTGATCGAGTCCATCGCTCAGCTCTAGTGCGCCCTCACCCCATTACGAAGGTCGTGTCGTAGCCCGATCACCGCATCCGCGGTCAAGGGCCTTGCGCCCGCCCCCCTGAATCCATTGTCGTAACACCGATGTTCTCGTTTAAACGATTCTTCCCCTTCCTCAAGCCCTACGTCCCCCGGATGATTGCCGCCGCCATCATGGTCATGGCAGTCGCCGCAGTGAACCTGGCGTTGCTTCGGCTGGGCGGCACCCTCTGGGACGTCATCACCGTGCAGCACGACGCCGATCGAATGGCGCAGATGATCCTACTGCTCCTCGGTCTCGTCTTGCTGCAAGGGCTCTGCTCCATGGGGCACAGTTACCTGACGGCCTGGGTCTCGCAACGGGTCATGGCGGACTTCCGGACCCATCTGTTTGCGCATCTGCAAACCCTGTCCGTCAATTTCTTCTCCAAACGCCGGACCGGCGAGTTGATGTCGCGTCTGATGAACGACGTGACCGTGATCCAGAACGTCGTCACCGACACTCCCATCGACGCGGCCAAACAAGTCGTCACGTTCATCGGCGGCGCAGGCTTCCTGTTTGCGATGAATTGGCAGCTCTGCCTCCTCATCCTGGTTCTGCTCCCCCTGTTGGTCGTCGTGGCCAAACTGTTCGGCCGGCGCTTGCGCGCCCTCTCGACCACCATTCAAGACCAAACCGCCTCCGTCAGCACGCTGGTGGAGGAAGTCATCGCCGGCATCCGTGTCGTCAAATCCTTCGTGCAGACCAAACGGGAAGAGCACCGCTTCATCACCCAAGTGCAATCCGCGATGGAACTGGCGCTGCGCCGCGCCACCATCATGGCCTGGTTCGTGCCGACGATCACGTTCGTCACCTTCGCCGCCGCCGCCATGGTGCTGTGGTATGGGGGACGGCAGGTCATCGACGGCACCGTCTCTCCGGGCGACCTCTTTGCGTTCGTGCTCTTCGCCGGGATTTTGATCGGCCCGTTCGGATCCGCCGCCCGCGTGTTTGCGCAGATCAAAGAAGCTCAGGGCGCCATGCAGCGCGTGTTCGAAATTCTTGACACCCACGCCGAAATCGCCGACGCGCCCGACGCGATCGAACTGCCCCCCGTCCTGGGGCATGTACGCGCAGAGCACATCACCTTCGCCTATGACCCACGGCAACCGGTGTTGGCCGATGTGTCCTTCGAAGCCAAGCCGGGCGAACTCATTGCGATCGTCGGACCGACCGGCTCAGGGAAAACGACGATCATGAATCTCCTCCATCGTTTCTACGACCCCACGTCAGGACGGCTGACGGTGGACGGGCATGACGTCAAGGATGTCCGGCTCGACAGCCTCTACCGGCAGATCGCGCTGGTCCCTCAGGACACGATTCTGTTCGGCGGCCCGATCCGCGATAACATTCGCTATGGGCGTGAAGACGCCACGGAAGAGGACATTCTCGCTGCGAGCAAGGCCGCGCATGCCCACGAGTTCATTGCGGGATTTCCGGATGGCTATCAGACCATTGTCGGGGAAAAAGGCATCAATCTCTCCGGCGGCCAACGCCAACGCGTCGCGATTGCCCGCGCGATTCTCAAGAACCCGCGTATCCTCCTGCTCGACGAAGCCACCTCCGCGCTGGATACCGAATCGGAGCGACTGGTGCAGGAAGCCCTGGAACGGCTCATGGTGAACCGCACGACCTTCGTCGTGGCCCACCGGCTCAGCACGATTCAACGCGCCGACCGCATCCTGGTCCTGAATAAAGGGAAGATCGTGGAATCGGGCACCCATGCGGCGCTGCTGGAACAGCGGGGGCTTTATCATTACTTATACACGCTGCGTCTGAGCGAACTCCCCGTCTAATCACTCGCGAGGCCCCCTGATGAACAGGCAGGTCGCAGCCACCGCCCTCGTAATCCTCCTCTCCTGGACCACTCCGCTTTCAGCGCAAGCTCCCTTGCCCAAACCGGACCACATCGTGATCGTGATCGAGGAGAACCATTCGTTCGCCCAGATCATCGACTCACCGGCCGCCCCCTATCTGAACTCCCTGGCCCGGAAGGGTGCGTTGCTGACCAATTCCTACGGCGTGACTCACCCCAGTCAACCGAATTACATCGCCCTCTTCGCAGGCACCATCGACGGCGTCAGCCGGAACAGCTGCCCGACCTCGTTGACGGCTGCCAATCTTCGCAGCACCCTGGCCCTGGTCGATCGAACCTTTGCCGGATACGCGGAAGATCTCCCGACCGCCGGAGCCGTAGACTGTGTCGTTGGCGCGTATGCCCGGAAACACAATCCCTGGGTCAACTGGCAATCGTCCCCTATCAATACCGTGCCCGCCGAGGACAATCGCCCGTTTTCCGATTTTCCGGCGGACTTCAATAGACTGCCCACGGTCAGCTTCGTGATCCCCAATCAACTCAACGATATGCACAACGGTAAAGATCCCGACCGAATTCAACGCGCAGACCAGTGGCTCCACACCCATCTCGATCGGTATGTAGAATGGGCCCAGACGCACAACAGTCTCCTGATCATCACGTGGGACGAGGATAACGGAAAATCGGACAATCACATTCCGACCATTCTCGTGGGACCGATGGTGCGACCGGGCCGCTATGGAGAGCCCTTGGACCATTACGGGTTATTGAGAACCATCACGGAGATGTACGGCGCGAAACCCATCGGCCTCAGCCGCCAAGCGTTCCCCCTCTCCACGATCTGGGCTACGCCAGGACTTAGGCCCTAACCCTCTTCGGACGCCCGTCTCGCGCACGACTCCAGACCTTCCACAATTCCATCACCAGAAAGGGCAGCAGCCCGAACCCGACGATCACAGCCCATTCATCTGCCCGCAGCGGAACGACTTTAAAAATCTCCTGCCCCCAGGAGCTGAGGAGAATCGCCCCCTGCAACAACGCCGAGACAAGCACGGCTCCCACCAGCATCCGGTTGCTCGCGACTCCGACCTGGAACAGCGAGTACCGGTCGTGGCGGCAGGTAAAGGCGTGAAGAAACTGCACCAGGACCAGCGTGGTAAACGTCATGGTCCGTGCGAACGGCACTTCATCCTTGACGATCGACAGCGCGATTCCAAACACCGCCAGCGTCGCCGCGGCCATCACCAGGCCCTGCACACAGACCGTGAGGAACCGGCCGCGGTCGAGCAGCGGCGCCTGCGGGTCGCGAGGCGGCCGCTTCATCACATCGGGATCTTTCGGATCGACGGCGAGGGCAAGGGCGGGAAACCCGTCGGTCACCAAATTGATCCAGAGAATATGGATCGGAAGCAGCGGCAGCGGCCACCCCAGGACCGTGCTCCCCAGCATCACCAGGACCTCACTCAGATTGCACGACAACAGATAGTGCACCGATTTGCGAATGTTCGCATAAATACTGCGCCCTTCTTCCACCGCGGCGGCGATGGACGCGAAATTATCGTCGGTCACCACCATATCCGACGCATCCTTGGTCACATCGGTTCCGGTTACGCCCATCGCAATCCCGATATCCGCCTCGCGCACCGCGGGCGCATCATTGACTCCGTCGCCGGTCATCGCCACGACCGCCCCTTGCGCGCGCCAGGCCTTGACGATACGGAGCTTATGTTCCGCCGACACCCGCGCATAGACCGACACGTCCCGCACCCGCGACGCCAGATCGGCATCGCTGAGCCTGTTCAATTCAAGACCGGAAAGCGCCTGTGTCGGGCCACTCGCGAAACCCGCCTCCCGTGCGATGGCCAGCGCCGTCTCCTTATGATCGCCGGTGATCATGACCGTGGCGATTCCCGCAGACCGGCACAGGTCGACTGCGGCTTTCGCCTCGGGACGTAAGGGGTCCTTCATGGCCGCCAACCCTAGGAAACTCAAGCGTCGCTCGACCAGCTCGGGCTCGAACGATGCCGGCTCCGGATCGAGGACGCGGTAAGCCAACGCGACCACCCGAAGCGCCTGCTGCGCAAACTGCTGATTGACGGAGAGCATCGAATGCCGCACGGATTCAGTCAGAGGCCGTCGCTCGCCTGTCTTCGTCACATACTCCTCGCAACAACCGAGCAACACATCAGGCGCTCCCTTGACATAGGCCACGGCTCGCTCCTCAGACCGGCGGACCATCGTCATCATCTTGCGGTCGGAATCGAAGGGGAGCTCTCCCAGCAGCGGCTGTGCCCGCTCCAATTCCTCTTGCACCCATCCACCCTTTCGGCCCGCGACAAGCAGCGCGCCCTCGGTGGGATCACCTACCACCGTCCACTTGTCGTCAGACTGTTTCAGTGAGGCGCCGTTGCACAGGAGCGCCGTCCAAAGCAGATCGCGCAACGCGCCCTCTCGGGGTTCACCGCCGACGATCGTCCCCACCGGCGCATACCCTTCCCCGGTCACCTCGACCACAAGATCCTCGACGGCCAGGTGCGTGACCGTCATTTCGTTTTTGGTCAAAGTCCCGGTTTTATCCGTGCAGATCACCGTCGCCGCGCCCAGGGTTTCCACAGCGGGCAGGCGACGAATCAGCGCATGCCGATTCACCATGCGCATCACCCCCAAAGCCAGCGTCGTGGTCACGATCGCCGGGAGGCCTTCCGGAATCGCCGCCACCGCCAGGCTGACGGCCGTGAGAAACATGTCGAAGAGCGGCTCCCCCCGCCAAACCCCCAACCCAAACACCACCAGCACGATCCCCAGCGACAGCGCCAACAACACATGACCGAACTGCTCCAAGCGACGTTGCAGCGGGGTCGGCTCGACCGGCACCGCGGTCATCAATGTCGCAATGCGCCCCAATTCAGTGGCGCTGCCGGTCGCGACGACGACCGCTCGTCCTTTACCACCGGTGACGGTCGTCCCCATGAACAGCATGTTTCGTTGATCGGCCGGAGGCAGGTCGTGATCGGGCAAGGCCGTATTGAGCTTCTCAACCGGTGTGGATTCCCCGGTCAAGGCCGCTTCTTGTGTGTGAAAGGATACGGCCTGCAACAGGCGGGCGTCCGCCGGAACGTGGTCGCCTGCTTCTACGTCGATGATGTCGCCGGGCACCAACTCCGTTGAAGACAGGTTGAGTCGCGTGCCCCCACGCAGGACTCGCGCGTAGGTCACGGCCAGGGTACGCAGGGCCGCCAACGATTGTTCGGCTCGATACTCCTGGAGGAATCCCAACAGGCCGTTGAGCACGACAATGGCGAGAATCGCACCGGCATCGATCCACTCCTCCAACAGGCCGGACACCAATGCGGCGCCGATCAAGACCCACACGATGAGACTCGTAAACTGTGCGGCGAGAATATGCCAAGGGGAGAGCGGAGGCGCTTCAGGCAACTCATTGCGGCCATGCGCGGACAGCCGGCGCGCGGCCTCCTCCCCGCTGAGCCCTGCGGCCGGATCGACAGCCAACTCTCGCTCGATCTCGCCCTGCGAGCAGGCATGCCATCGGGGCCGAGGAGGCTGCTGCTGGTCGATCATTGCGTCCGACGTCTCCTTCCGGTGTGTCTGGGACCGATTCCCTAGGGACAGTACCCTGTACTGACGAACAGCGGGGGTACGGTTATAGTTTCATTGCAAAATCGATGACTTCGGCTTGATTCGCACAGGGACGAAAAAAAATCCCCCCTCCTGGGAGTCCAGGGACTCAATCCCGGCGCAAACTCGCCGATAGAGTATCCACAAAGGACGGAGGGTGGCCCGACAAGGGCATCGTTCCTGTAGTGGGAATACCCGTCGCTCGACGCTGTGGATTTGTGGAAACTGGTGATCTATGACACGCTCCTCCTGGTCGTCTCAGCATCCGATTCCGGAGAATCTTCGCCGCAGCCTCAAGGATCTCCGCCACGGTCTGCTCGGTCTCCACAAGTCCCTGATCGTCTCGGAACAGGTCACGTATGAACGCATCTACGGGCGTATCGCCTCGGCAGGGGAACTCTTGCAGCTGGTGATGAACGATCCCTGGTTCGCCTGGCTCCACCCCCTGTCCCACCTCGTCGTCCGCATCGACGTGGTCCTCGAAGACCAGGACGACACCACCATTGAAACTGCACAGGACCTGTTGATCGAGGCGCGCCACATGCTGCGTCCTTCCGAGGAAGGCGACGGCTTCGAGCGCAGCTATTACGAAGCCCTGCAGCGGACGCCGGACGTCGTCCTGGCCCACGCCAGCGTCAAAAAACTACTGAGCACGGCCACCACCGCGGCCGCCGCGGCCTGACCGCCCTCCCCGATCCGCCCCTCAGAACAACGGATGGTGGGGAGAAGATGAGAACGGCGCCGAGCGGGGCGCGTTCCCTCGATTCCCGAGAAATCGCCATCCCTCCTTGCCTCGAACGAGATAGTGCACTTCCTGAAACCAACTATCCAGCGTCACGCGAGCGCCCGACTGCACCTCCGTCCCATAGAGGCCTCCGGTGCAGGTCAACTCCACACGAATTCCCTCCTCGCTCTGCACCACCTTCATCTCAGAAAAGAGGTGCGTCGACGACAAGGCACGATAGTGATCAAATACCTCGCTCCAGATTCGCTCCACATCCGCCACATGCAGCCCGTGATAGTTGTAGTCCGGTGCATAAAACTGCATGAGGGCGGCACGATCTTGCCTTTCCAGCGCCTGCTCAGCGCGAGTGAATGCCGTCAGCACCTCTTTCACGGTGGGATCGGCTTGTACCGCTTTCGCTCCGCTGATCGTCCTTCCCTCACGCGTCAACACCATGTCAGGAAGCACCTGCACGACCGCATGAGCAAGCCCGTCCCCCTGCCACAGCGCCAGCATCGTCAACAGCCGGAGCATCTGTCCCGTCAGCCGGGCCAGGCCTCCACCGGACTCGACCTTCGCTCTGCATGTTTCTCGCATCGTCATGTGTCCCCTCTCAGGATCTACTGGGTCTTTCCAACACAGTGCCATCCTTACGGACGACTATGCAACGGCGGTACCGTTGCTCTAGCCCACATTATTCACGAGGGTTCGTGACGAAACCGACGAGACGCCACGCGAGGCCCGCGGCTCAACGGATAAGTCGAGCCACGCTTGCGGACGCCGGCGAGACGGTGAGCCGGCCGTGTCTTGGCGCGCGGAGCCCCGAGAGGCCGAGGCATACTTGAGACAGTATGTTGAGGCCGCGAGGGGCGAGCCCGTCCGCTGGCATGCCGCTGTGCCGCATGCCAGCTTGTCGCAGCGGCGTGTCGGCGATTGCAGTAGGAGCCTTCATGAATCATGCGGGCCAGGCCTCCAGCCTCGAGGCCGTGATGAGCCGTCGCACCTAAACACCACGGTGGTGCAGGCTGGCTGGTGCAAGATACCACAGTTCCGATTCGGCTCACGGTGGATCCCGCTTCACGTTCGGCCACGCAATGCAGGCGACTTTTGTACTTTCTCTTTGGCCACCGCCGTCTGAACGATACACTGCGGTGATCACACCTTCTTCGCCGGACGCTGAATAGAGGTCCACGAACTCGCATGCCGTTGCCAACGACACACTGTGTCGCCATCGCGGTTATCCTGACTCTCATGGCGAGCGACCCCGCCGTTGCGGAGGACGCGCCACACCTGGCGACACTCGCCCTCATCGATAAACCCTGGGCCATGCGCCTCGACGTCACCGGATTCCGTATACACCTGGACGGAGTCAAGCCGGACGGTCGGCGATATCTGCTCGCAACCGACGATGCCCGTTCGATCGACCTCTCCGTGACCCTCGAACAGGTCCACGGACCGGCCACCGAGCAAGGCTGCCTGCTCCACTTGGAGCGTATCGCCCGGGCATCCGTGCCGGCCTCGGATCAAGGCCCGATTCGCGATGGGAATCAAAACCTGACTCTGCTCGAATACGTCCTTCCTGCGAACGGCAAGGCTCCAGCCGAGCAACTCCATCTGTTGGCCTGCACCGGCAAGGACGACGTGTATACCGATATTCATCTCTCTCAACCGGGCGGGAAGGGGGGCGATGCCGCTGCACTGCGCGCGCTGTTGCAGAGCCTCACCATCGTCGCGGCGCCGGCGCCCAGCAGCCTCGATCACTTCCGCGCCGGAAGTGTCCCCTACCTGCTGGGGAAATTCTCTCTTGCCATCCCGCACTATGAACAGGCGCTCGTCCTCGAACAGGCCAACCCGATCTTGGATCGGCCGCTCTGGCAGCTGCTGATCCACAACCTCGGCACGGCGTACAGCCGGACCGGAAACTTCGGTCGGGCGGAAGCGACGTTCGATTACGGCCTCTCAAAGGATCCGGCCAATTCAATGTGGCACTACGAGCTCGCACGCACCTATGCGGGAATGAACGACCGGGACAAGATGATGCAATCCCTGGACACCGCATTCTTGCATCACCGTCACCGGCAGAGCGACGAACCGCTGCCGGACCCCCGGCAAGACGCCTCATTCAACCGATTCCTGTCGGATCCGGTCTTTCGACGGTTGGCGGAATCCCTCATGCAACCTGCCATCCGAACCGGACTCGATAGCGCATCGACGCAACAGATTAAGGAAGGATAGGGCAATGGCCAAGCGTAAGACGATCAGGGTGGAGATGAATCGACCGATCGAGGTGCAGGGTCCACGGGGAACCAGCCAGGGCGTCGTGCGGGACTTTTCTCCCGGGGGCTGCCGGATCCAACAGGCCGATGCCAAGGTGAATTGCGGGATGCGCGTGACGCTGCGGATCTCCCTGCCGGACCGCATCGACCCCATCGAAATCAAACCCGCCGTCGTGACCTGGGTCGGCAAGGATGCCTTCGGCGTGGAATTCTTATCGCTTTCAACGGACACACGGGCACGGGTGAAAGCCGTCTATGACCTGCTCCTCGAAGCCCAAACCACACACGAATCCGAACGGGTCATCTCGCTCCCCAACGTGTCCTGGACCTCACCGTCTGCAAAATGAGACAGACCCACGCCTGCTCGTGAACAGACCCGGCATCATCGAAACAACAACAAGAGGCCGAGCAGATAGCCAAGGATCATCACCAGGCTATCCGGCTCGATGAGCCGGTACCGCTTCTCAACCCGATACACAATTCCCATCAGCCCGATATTCATCATCACGATACCCCACAGAGCGGTCAGCGCATGCGCGGAGGCGATCGCGCCGAACAACGGCCCCCCGCGATACGCCAGATCGGCGAATAGGAAGGCCGCCATGTTGAATGCATTGCTGCCGAAAAGATTTCCTACGGCGAGATCGAAGGCCCCGAGCCGGACAGCGGCCAGGGACGTGACCAACTCGGGCAACGTCGTGACCACGGCCACCAGCGACGTTCCCAGGAACGTCGTGCTGACGCCCGATTGATCCGCGATCTCCTTGGCTGATGTCGCAAGCAGGGGGGCGGCAATGATGAGCATCATGGTGGCAGCGACAAATCCCATGATTGCCCGGCGCAAGCCGTCTCGCCGGGCCGAGGCTTCCACCTGGACGTCCGCGGCCGCCGCTCCGGCAAGGAGTTCCTGCGCCCGTTGACGTCGTTTGACGTCCTCCTGCCGGAACACGACCCGCATCCCGAAAACATAGATCAGAAAGAGCAGCGCGCTCCCCCCCTGGATGGTCGACGCACCTGTCCCGTTCCGAAACAACAGGAGAAATGCGGCCAGGCCGGTCAGGAGCATGGCGAGCGTGGCCACGAGCGTATGTTCGAAAGCGGCCTGCTCCCAGACCCGTTTATCACGATGGATAAGGTCGATCAGGCCGAGGGTGAACATGTTGGCCAACACCGCGCCGAAGAGATCCCCGGCGGCCAGATCCGGCGCATCGAGCAGGCAGGCGCTGACGGTCGTAAACACCTCAGGCAGCGACGTCGCCGCCGCCATCAACACCACACCGATCCACAGACGCCCGATTCCTGTCAGCGCGGCAAGCTGATCGCCGTAGCGCGAGAGTCGCGTCCCCGCGAGGACGATCATGGCTCCGCTCAGCACGAGGATGATCCATGAGACAAGCACAGGTCCCTCCCGACCGCGCGCTCCGGTCAAGGGACCAAGATCCGCGATACCCGGGAGTCTGCCGACTCCCGAAGGTCAGCGTCAAGCCGCCATCCGCATCGATTCGACTCATGGAGTACGCAACCTCGATGTGTATAGATAACAGCATCACGGGCAGCCGACACGAATCGAGAAATTGAGCGAGGATGGAACGAATCAGACGGGAGTACGCTGCATACGCTACTGCGGCCGTCCGGCCTCGAGCAGTTCGCCCACCTTGTCGATGATGGCCTGGGGCAAAAACGGTTTCTGCAGATAAGCGGCCTGGGCATCCACCCCGTGCGCCCCCAGCATGTCTCCGGCATACCCCGAGATGTACAACACCTTGATGCCGGGGAACATGGTCCTTGCCCCCTGAGCCAACACCGCGGCCTTCATTCTCGGCAAAATGACGTCCGTGATCAGCAGGTCGCAGCCGCCCTTGCGCAACTGCAACATCTGCAACGCTTCCACGCCGTCTGCCGCCGCCAGCACTTCATACCCCTGGTCGCGCAGCACCGCCGACACGAGACGTCGAATGCCTTCGTCGTCTTCCACCAGGAGAATCGTGGCGGAGGTTTCAGGTTTCGGGCGTGCAGCGGCAACCTGCTCAGCGTCTGCGGCCTGCGACGGCACCCGCGGAAACATGACCGTGAACCGAGAGCCCTTCCCCAGCTGACTGGTCACATCGATGTAGCCGCGACTCTCTTTCACAATGCCATAGACCGTGGCCAATCCCAGGCCTGTCCCTTTGTCGGAGGCCTTGGTGCTGAAGAACGGTTCAAAAATATGGGCCAGGGTCTCAACATCGATGCCGGATCCGTTATCCTCGACCACCAATTTCACGTAGGGACCGGGAACCGCTCCCGGATGCGCGCGGACATAGGCGTCATCCAGATCGGCGTTGCCGGTTTCGATCGTCAGGATCCCTCCGTCTCCCATGGCATCGCGGGCATTCAGCGCCAGATTGAGCAACACCTGTTCGATCTGTACCGGGTCTCCCAACACGTGCCCGGCCTGCGGATCGAGCACGATGACGGTCTGGATCTGCTCCCCGATCAACCGGCGCAGAATATCCTCCATGTCGCGAATCAGGGTATTGAGCGGCACATCCCGCTGTTCCAGGACCTGGCGACGGCTGAAGGTCAACAGTTTCTTGGTCAACGCCGCGGCACGGGTACCCGCCTGCCCGATGACCTCGATTTCATGATGACAAGGGTGAGACCCCAACTGCTGAGCCACCCGCTGCGCGTGTCCGATCACGACCATCAGCAGGTTATTGAAGTCGTGCGCAATGCCGGCGGCGAGTCGGCCCAGGGCCTCCATCTTTTGCGACTGCCGCGCGCTCTGCTCGTCCTGTTTCCGCTGGGTCAAATCCACGATCGTTTCGATGACATGGACCCGCCCGTCGAGGGTCGGCGCCTTGGCCCAATGAAACAACAGTCGCCGGCCATCCGGCATATCGACCTGCTCCGAGACCACCCCGTCTTTGGTCAGGGCGTCCGGCATGCGACAAAAGTCACAGGGCGACGCCTTCCCCGCAATTTTTTCATGACAGCGTAAGCCGGCCATCTCGCCGAACGCGCCCAGGCTGCTCTGATTCTGAAGCTGCACGGCATGGTCGACCGGATCGATGACCGTCACCGCCACCGGCTGCGAGTTCAGCAGGACTTGCGAATCATAGGAACGACCCTTGGACGATTGCGGCGAGCCGGTCATGAGCGTCCTCGTGTGAAGCGAAGAATGGAAGAAACAGGACGAGTCTGCTTCTTCGGTTGTACTACATCACCGCCTACAGTCAAGGAGATGATCGATTGTATGGAACGATCCGTAGGACTTCGTGAAGGTTGCCCGGTTGCGCTTCAGCCGCCGTTCTTCGCCTTCCGGTAAAAGAGCACCTTTGCCAGCTCTGCCGCACCGACGTACGCGACGAGAATGGCGAGCAGCGCCGACCAGAACAGGGGCGGCAAGGACTCGAACCCCAAGATCGCGCCGACCGGCGTAACCGGCAGGAGCATGGTCGTCAGTCCCACCAGCAGGGTCGACAGCAACAGCCCTCCGGACGGGCGACTGGTCACACAGGGTCGCCGCGTACGGATCACCAGCACGATAACCGACGCAGAGAGCACCGACTCGACAAACCAGCCGGTCCGGAACTGACCGATCGTCGCCTGCAAGACCAGCAGCAAGACGGCGAAGGTGAGGTAGTCAAAGAACGAGCTCACGAATCCAAAGGTCAACATGAAGCGGCGAATGAAGGGAATATCCCACCGCCTCGGCCGATCGATCAGCTCGGGATCGACGTGATCGGTCGCAATCGTCATTTCCGGAATATCGGTCAGCACGTTCGTCAGGAGGATCTGCTTCGGCAACAGGGGGAGAAACGGGAGGAACAACGAGGCCCCGGCCATGCTGAACATGTTCCCGAAGTTCGCACTCGTGGCCATGAACACATACTTCAGCGTATTCGCGAAGGTCTTGCGCCCCTCGCGCACGCCTTCCACCAAGACGCTCAAATCGTGCTCCAACAGGACGAGGTCGGCGGCCTCCTTGGCGACATCCACCGCCTGATCGACGGAAATGCCGACATCGGCCGCGTGCAGCGCCGGGGCGTCATTGATGCCGTCGCCCAGATACCCGACCACATGACCCGCCCCGCGTAATGCGCGAATGATCCGTTCCTTTTGATTCGGCTCGATCTCGGCGAAGATATCGACGTCGGAGGCTTTTGCCCGTAGCGCATCCTCGCTCATCCCGCGCAAATCGTTTCCGGTCAGCAGACGCGGGGCCGCCAGACCGACCTCACGCCCCACATGAGCCGCGACCGGCGCCTGATCCCCCGTCACGATCTTCAGCGTCACGCCGAGTCGCTTGAGGGTACCCACGGTCTCGGCAATGCCGGACTTGAGCGGGTCGGCAAACACCAGGAGGCCGAGGAATGTCATCCCGGCTTCGTGCTCCTTCGAAACACGCTCGAGTCCTCCCATATCCCGGCAGGCTAGGCCGATCGTGCGAAACCCCTGCCCGCTCAACAGGCGTACCTGCTCCCTCACCGACCGATGAACCTGCGCGATCGGCACCAGGGCGCCATCGCGTTGCTCCGCCTGGAGACAAATCGCCAGCATGTTCTCGACCGCACCCTTAGTGATCAACAGGTGGGTCTGCGGAGTGGCCGCCAAGATCGAGAGCCGTTTGCGTACGAAATCGTACGGCTCCTCGTCCAGCTTGTGATGACCGGCGAGCTCGAACACCCGCTCTCGGCGCAGGGCCTCATCCAGCGGATTCGGGAACCCCGTTTCGAACACGGCGTTCAGATAACCGAGAAACTGCACGCGCTCGCTGGACTCACCCGCCACGTTGAGGGCCGCATGCAGCCGCATCGCCCCTTCGGTCAACGTGCCGGTCTTGTCGGAACACAACACGGTCATGCTGCCGAAATTCTCGATCGAGGCCAGGCGTTTGACGACCACGCGTTGCTCGGCCATGCGTCTTGCGCCATGGGAAAGATTGACGCTGATGATGGCGGGCAACAGTTGGGGCGTCAGTCCCACCGCTAAGGCCATGGAGAACAGAAAGGATTCCAGAACCGGTCGCTCAAGGTAGACGTTCACCGCAAAAATGGCGAACACCAGCAGAAGGGTCACCTCCAACAGGAGGTACCCAAACCGACGCACGCCGCGCTCAAACTCCGTCTCCGTCGGCCGGAGGACCAGCCGATGGGCGATGCGACCGAACTCGGTCGCCTTCCCCACCTGCACGATCACCGCAAGGGCCTGCCCGCTCACGACATGCGTGCCGAGAAACAGGCTATTCGTGCGCTTCTGCAGCGGCGTGTCGCCGGGCAACGTCGCCGTCGACTTCTCGACGGGATAGGTCTCCCCCGTCAACGTCGCCTCGTCGACAAAGAGATCCTTCGCCTCCAACAGTCGCGCATCACCGGGCAGGCTGGAGCCCGCGGACAATTCCACGACATCACCCGGCACGACCGTGTCCGCCGGAACCTCGATCAGCAGACCGTCCCTCCGGACGCGAGCCGTGACTTGAACCAGAGCCAACAGCCCGGCCACGGCGCGCGCGGCGCGATATTCCTGTCGGAAACTCAAGAGGGCGCCGGCCAGAATAATTCCGAGGATGATCAACGCATCGCTGCGCTCCGCCAGAAACAGCGACACCCCGGAGGCAAAGAGGAGAATGAGAATGATCGGACTGCGGAACTGCGCTAACAGCAAGCGGACCGGCTGACCGTCACGGGCGGGACTCAGCCTGGAGGGCCGCGCAAGAACCCGTCGTCGTTCCGCCTCGGCAGCGGAGAGCCCCTCCCGCGTGACCGTCAATTCACGCAGCAGCGTCTCTTCGGGAAGGACCCAGAAAGATCGACCGTTCAGCATCACACCTGCCACCCGCCGTCACACCCACTCCGGGGCATGCTCTTTCGCACTCTCTCGCTCAGCGAACGTTCGATACAACGCCGGCAACACCAGGAGAGTCAGCGCGGTCGAGGTAAACAGGCCCCCGACGACGACCGTGGCCAACGGCCGTTGTACCTCGGCGCCGATTCCCTGCGCCAATACCAGCGGCAGGAGCCCGAGTAGAGTCGTCATCATGGTCATCACCACCGGGCGAAGCCGCAACACACAGCCGGTCATGATCGCCGCCTCCGTCGGTTGTCCTTCGTTCCGCAACTGATTGATGTACGACACGAGGACGATGCCGTTGCCCACGGCCAGGCCGAACAATTCGATGAAGCCGATCGACGCGGGAACGCTCAAGTACTGCCCGCTCAGCCACAGCGAGACGACACCTCCGATCAGTGCGAAGGGCAAATTCAGAATGATCAAGGCGGCATACCGCAGCGAATGAAACGCCCAGAACAGCAGAAAAAATACCAACCCCAGCGTAATCGGTACGACCAGCATCAGGCGCGCGTTGGCGCGTTCCATATTTTCGAACGCGCCGCCCCAGGTCACCGTATATCCCTGCGGCAATCGAATGCCGTCCGCCAGTTTCTTCCGTCCTTCATCGACGACACTCCCGATGTCCCGTCCCACGACGTTGAACCCGATGTAGATCCGTCGTTTCGCCTGCTCCCGACTGATGCGCGCCGGCCCTTCCCGCATGTCGATCGACGCCAGCTCGCTCAGCGGGATCGGTGCGCCTGAAGCCGACCGCACCCGGATATTTCCGATCGCCCCCACGCTGTTGCGGTACGATTCCGGGAATCGGAGTATCAACTGAAAACGGCGCTCTCCCTCGTACACGTGCGTGGCGGGCTTGCCGCCCACCGCGGTGGTGATGATGTCTTGCACCTCCGACACGTTGATGCCGTACCGGGCGATCTTCTGGCGGTCGATGTCGATGGTGAGGTAGGGCTGGCCGGCGACCTGCTCGACCTTGACGTCCTTCACCCCGTCGACGGTCCGCATCAGATCGGCAATGCCTTCCGCATGCTGATACAGGAGATCCAGATCGTCACCGAACAGTTTGATTGCGCATTCGGTCCGGATGCCGGAGATCAATTCATCGACCCGTTCCTGAATCGGCTGGCTCATCAACACCGAGATGCCGGGGATGTCCGCCAGACGCCGCCGGATCACTTCGACCAAACCAGCCTGGGTCTGCGCGGTGGTCCAGGTGTCACGAGGACGCAGCGTCACGATCGGATCGCTCTCATTCGGTTCCTCGGGGCCTACGGCGATATCCGGTCTCCCCAGCTTGCTGACCGACATGCGCACTTCCGGCAATTCCAGCATGACCTTCTGCGTTTGCAGTTCAATAGCGATCGACTCCTCCAGCGAGACACTCGGCAACCGCACAATCTGCGGGGTCAGCGCGCCCTCCTCCAGGATCGGGATAAACTCCCGCCCCACAAACGGCAGGAGCGTCAGACTGGCCAGCACCACGGCAGTCGACCCCACCAGGACCGGTGCGCGGTGGTCCAGCGTCCAACGCAGCACCGGCTGATACCGGTCCTTCATCCACAGCGTCAACCGCGTCTCTTTCGGGTGATCGCCACGCAACACGAGGGAGGCCAGCACCGGAGAGAGCGTCAACGTCACGATCACCGAAGCCAACAGCGAAATCACCAACGTATAGGCCAGAGGGGCAAACATCTTTCCTTCCATGCCGCGCAGGGTCATCAAGGGAAGAAAGATGACGCTGATGATCAGAATGCCGAAGAGGATCGGCCGTCCTACTTCGTTTGTCGCCCGGAAAATGACTTCCAACCTGGCACGCTGCTGCAGCCGGTTCTCAGACAAGTGCCGGTAGATATTCTCGACCACCACCAGTGAGCCGTCGGCGATTTCACCGATGCCGATGGCCAAGCCTCCCAGCGTCATGAGGTTGGCGGAGAGCCCCGCCCGCTGCATGATCAGAAACGTAATCAACGGCGTGACGAACAACGACACCGTCACCACGACCGCGCTTCGGATATGTCCGAGGAACAGAAAAAAGACCAGGGTGACCAGGACGACGCCTTCGATCAACGCATCACGCACCGTGTGAATCGCCGCACTGACGAGTTCGATCCGGTCGTAGAAGGGGACGATCCTGAGTCCGTCCGGCAACACCCCGTCCCGGTGCACGGCCTCGACCTGCTGCTTCACCGCCTGCACGACTTCCCGGGCATTGCCTCCGCGCAGCATGAGAACCGTCCCGGCCACCACTTCACGCTCCCCGTTCAACAAGGCGGCTCCGTGCCGCACCGCGTGACCGATGCGGACCTCGGCCACATCGCGCACAAAGACCGGCACCCCGTCGGCTTCCTTGACGACGATGCGCTCGATATCCGGCAGGCTCTTGATCATCCCCAACCCGCGGACGATGGCCCGTTCGGCATGCCGCTCCAGTACATTCCCCCCGGCGTTGGCATTGTTCTTTTCAACGGCCTCGAAAATGTCCCGCAGAGCCAGCCCGTACTTCCTCAACTTGTCGGGCTCGACCAGCACCTGAAATTGCTTGACGAACCCGCCCAGCCCGTTCACGTCGATCACACCCGGCACAGTCTTCAGCAACGGGCGCAACACCCAATCCTGTACCGTTCGCTGGTTGGTCAATACGGTCTCCCGCAACGCGGAGTCGGCTCCCGCCGCTTCCACACCGTCGAGATAATATTGATAAATCTCCCCGAGCCCGGTCGTCACCGGCGCCAGCACCGGCTCGAGGCCTGCGGGAAGCCGCTCCCGGACGGCCATGATCCGCTCCAACACCAGCTGGCGAGCGAAATACACATCCACGTCGTCCGCAAACACCACCGTTAGCTGGGAGAGTGCGAATTTGGAGATCGAGCGGATTTCCCTCAAACCGGGCAACCCGCTCATCTGCCATTCGATCGGGTAGGTCACGAACCGTTCTACTTCGACCGGAGACAAGCCTGGTGCCTCGGTCAACACCTGCACCTGCACATTGGTCACGTCGGGATAGGCATCGATGGGAATCGACTGAAAGGCGAACAGACCGGCCACGGCACACAAGCAGGCCAGGCCCAGGATCAGAATCCGTTGGCGCAGGGAAAATTCCAGCAGCGAGGAGATCATTGAGTGGGCTCGATCTTGTGGATGTCGAGTTCGGACTTGATCGCGAAGGCTCCCTTGACGACCACGCCCTCCCCGTCGCGCAGGCCTTCCAGGACGATCACCTTCCCGTCCTGCTCCTCGCCCAGACGCACCCGCCTGAGCTCAAAACGCTGCTCTGGCTGCCGCACGAACACCACCGTGCCTCCCCCCTCCTGTTGCACAGCGGCCAGGGGCACGGCCAGCACGTCCGGTTCCGGTGAGGCATCGACCCGCACCATCGCGAACATCTCCGGCTTCAACACCCGCTCCGGATTGGGGACGGTGACACGTATCCGCATGGTCCTGGTGGCCTGATCCAGCACGTCGCTGATGTAGGTCATGCGACCGGAAAACAAGCCGTGGGGATACGCCGTCACCACGACGTGTACCGTCATATCCGGATGAATGAAGCGCACATCTTTTTCCGGGACGCTGGCCACCACCCACACGTCGGAGAGATCGGCGATGGTGAAACAGTGCCGAGACGTTTCCACCACTTCGCCACGCGTGATGTTACGCAGAATCACCCGCCCCGCGAAGGGTGCCCGGATAGCGACATCGGAGCGGATCGTTTGCTCCCGCTCGAGCCGTTGAATCTCCTGGTCGGGCACCCCCAGCAGCGTCAACCGATGCATGGCTTCACGCGCGTCGGCCTGCGCGGTTTTCATCTCCGCCTCCCGGCGTTGCAGCTCGGCCAGACTGATGGCTCGATGCTCATGCAGGTTGGTCGCCCGTTCATAGGCCAAGCGAGCTTCGTGCTGCCGCGCCGCGGTCTTGAGATAAAGGCCCTCCGCCATCCCCAGGTCCGCACTGTCGAGCAGGGCCAGCCGTTCGCCTTTCTTGACATCTTTCCCCACATCGACCAGCACCTCGACCACCCGTCCTCGGATCAACGTCGTGACTTCCGCCAGTTCATTTTCATTGGCATGGATAGTCGCCGGAAATTCACGGTGAAGGGTAAACGACTCCTTCTTCACCGGCACCACCTCGATGCCGGCTCGGACGACCTCCGCTTCGGTCAGATGCACCACTCCATTCGCCGCCCGGTCCGCCGGCCTGTTCGGCGACGGCGGAGCCACCGGATCCCGGTCGCACCCGGCACCCACCGCCCAAAGAACGGTCGGCAGCAGGCACGGAACGGCCAGTCGCCACAGCAGGCCACCTCGCCGGTGCTGCCGCACGGAAGCGCGCCTTGGGTCGGTCATTCGAGAGGCCATGCGTCGATGATCTGTTCTACTCTACGTACCCCTGTTGCTCTGATGACCAGCAGGGAACATGCCGCGGGGGGAATCGAGAAATCGACAGGAACCACCAGTCCATCGCAGCGTTTTGCTACGCTACCGGAAGGGGAAACGGGGTGAAATGCCACAGCAGGGAACCCCGCCTCCGAGGAGACGGCGCGGGATTGCCCCCCATTTAACGGACCACCAGCACCGAGCAGTGGCTGTGCTGCACCACTTTCGTCGAGACACTGCCGAGCAGAAATCTGGCCACGGCGCCCATACCTTTGGCGCCGGTGACAATCAAGTCGACCTTCTTTTTCGACGCCACTTTCAAGATCTCATCGGCCGGTTTGCCGAGTTGCACCACCTCATCCACCACATACCCGGCCTTGATCAGCTTATTGGCACATTGTTCGACCAAACGGGCGCCTGCGTCTTTCACCTCGGGATATTTCAAGAACGGCATGGCATGCATCACCACCACATCGATCGGTTCCAACCCTTCCCGAGCCTCCGGCTGTATCTTGGTCAGGAGAAACCGCAGGGCCTTCTCCGACGCCTTCGATCCATCCGCAGCGAACAGAATCCGGCTCAACGGGCGCGGCTCTTCCTTCACGATCAGCACCGAACAGGGCGCATGCAACGTCACCTGCATCGAGACACTCCCGAGCATGAGCCGGTCGAGCGCATCCAACCCGCGACTTCCGATGGCCACCAGCCCGTCCCGCTTCGGGGCCGCGTCGAGAATGGTGGGACCCGCCGCGCCATGCGCCGAGAGCAGTTTGCCCTTGAGCTTGAGGGCAGCCATGTGAGTTTTGGCCTCGGCCATAGTGGTCTTCGCTCGTCCTTCAATACGCTTGATTTCCTCTTGAATGAACGGTTCGTTCCCGATCACCACCGGCTGAAACATGAAGGGCGCACGGAGCGCCTCCACATCGGTGACGTGCATGACGGTGACCTCCGGCTTGTCCGCCAGGGGCATCCGCGCCACCCATTCCGTCGCCCACTTGCCGTACTTCGATCCATCGGTTGCAATCAACACTTTCATAGGTCGCCCCTTTATTCTCCGGTCTGTCGTCTTTATACCGAGCAAACGATGTGCCAGGCTGACGCATCTTCGCCGCAACAGGTCGTCGGGTCAATAGGTTCTTTTGGCGAAAATGGGGAACGCAGAAGGAAACGGAAGGGCAAGCCGCGCGGGGAGAGCCGATGCCATCCGAATGGAACTGGGGCTCAGCGAAGTCGCCCGTACACAGCGGTCGAACGAGGAGCGGCGCAGCCGAGCGCCTCGGGCTTCCAGGCAAAACGTCCGGCACTGTTTCGGCCGGTCCTTCGCCAGGCCACCTGCCAGAGCAGGGACCAGATCGATCGGAGAAAGCCCCAACTGAAGAGGCTCGGCGCCTCCGTCTGTCTCTCGATCCGGCACCAGGAATTCCACAGTCCGGCCCTGATCCTCCGGCCGGCCACGATATCATAGGTTCGACGTTGAGTCTTCACAGATGACCTCCCATCGGTGAACCTAACCCGTATTATTCATGAGCACTTCTGCTGCAATCGCCGATTCATTGCTGCGACAAGCCTTCGGCCGGCGGGCTCGCCCCTGGGATCCTCACCGTACTGCACGAGTACGCTTCGGACCCTCCCGGCTCCGCGCACCGGTCTCGCCACATGACTCGGCGATTTCGCGACGAACCGTCATGAATAATGCGGGCTAACCCACTCGGCTGATCGCCCGCTTCGCACCACGGACAGACGTTCATAATGAACGGTACCATGGGGTTGCCGATCCGCCAAAAGAGATTTAGATTTGGTACGCCGTTCAGGGGGAGTCGGTCACGGATATCGGGCCGATCAAAACAGCCGGAGGATCATGACGGAGCAGCACGCACAGAGGCGAGTAGAGCTGGTCGAGTGGCACAGAGCTGGGCCGGGCATCCGCGCGATTCGTGAAACGGTGTTTATTCACGAACAGGGCGTGCCGGTAGACCTGGAGTGGGACGGGCTCGACTCATCCTGCGCCCATGTGCTGGCGTGGAACGACTGCGGGGAAGCGATCGGCACGGCGCGCATGCAACCGAGCGGCACGATCGGCCGCATGGCGGTCCTCAAGGACTGGCGCGGGCGTGGGGTCGGACGGGCGCTGCTTGAGACGCTGCTCGATCTGGCGGTGAGGCAAGGACTTCCCCATGTCACCCTCTCCGCGCAGACCCACGCGCTTGGATTTTATGAACGAGCCGGATTCCGCGTCACCGGCGAGCCCTTTATGGACGCCGGCATTCCGCATCGGAAGATGGAGAAGGAACTCATGGCGCCGCCGCGGGACTGATACCACTTGCAGACACAACCAGCTCCGCGATTCAGGCCAGATTTGGACGGCTCAACGCTGCCCTTTGTGTTTTTCATTGGCGGAGGGGGGCGACTGCGCGAGACTGATGCCCTATGGGAACAACATCCCCGGCAAGACCCCGATCAGGATCTGAGTTCTCGGCTTCGTCAGCCGATGTGCCGCCGACGACTCCCAACTACTCCCTCCTTCAGCGCGGCCGGTCGCTCTATCATGACATCTGGTTCCGCCTTTCCGAGCGCCTGCGCTGGTCGAGACGGCCCCACCATGAAACCCCGGTCGGCCGCTTCTCCGGTCTCGCTCCGTGGCAAACCAGTCGAATCGAGACACTGCGGGCGCAGTATGACGCGGACTTCGAATCCCGCTATGGCCACCATACCGCACTGGCCAACTACGCCTACCTCGATGTGCTGGATCAGGCCTGGAACGCCGCGGCTCGCCCCATTCCCGAAGGTGGCCGTGTGACGGATGTGGGCTGCGCAAATTTCTGGTACGCGCACACGCTCCACCGGTTTTTTCGCCCGGCGACATTGACGGGTGTGGATGTGGAGGGATTCCGGCTCTACCCCACCGGCTACAGCCGGTACGACGCGGCAGCCGGATACATCGCGGACCTTCCGCAGACTGCATTCCTCGTTGCCGACTACAGCCAGATAGAGGAACAGGCCGATGTGATCACGGCATGGTTTCCGTTTGTCACAGCCGCGCCGGTCCTGGCCTGGAGACTGCCGTTGACGCTCTTCTCCCCGGAACGGCTCTTTCTCCGTATCGCACGCAATCTTGCGCGAGGCGGCACCTTCTTCATGGTGAATCAAGGGACCGAGGAGGCGGATGTCGCAGCCGACTATTGCCGTCGCGCGGGGCTCCATGAACGAGGCCGATGGATCCAATCGCAGCCGCTACGCCAGCGGCCCCATCCACCGGTCGCTTCCTGGTGGACAAGTTAGCAGGATGCGTGAACGTTCGCCGGCGGAGTTCTCGACAGAGGGCCCCTCTCGACTTCCGGCAAATGGTATGCGTGTTTCTCCGCGGTCGAGAGACGAACGACGTTTCACGAACGACGAACCATCATTTGCGACGAGACATCTGCCCGTTGGACTCAGCTCTCCGATCCACTTTCACGATGCTCACAATCTGGTCGTCGAGATCGACTTCGATGCTGACCAGATCTCCTTTGCTCAACCCTTCGCGTCGCATCGCCTCCTGGTCGGCCACACGCATCATCCGCACCTGACCGTCCTCCGTCTTGAACGTCAACAGGTGATTCCGATGGTCCACGTGTTCGACCCAGCTCACGGGAAACACGGCAGCGGTCTGAAATCCGAACACCGGTGTGAGAATCCCAGACGAGACAAACGCGACAGCCATCAACAAACGCATCGGCATGGTGGCCTCCTCTCGATTGCAATTGTCGGGACCGATACGGCAGAGGCACGCACAGCGACACTCTACCGCCGATCTCACCCGCCGTCTGTCGCTCCTCCTGCCATTCTGTCGCGGAGACAGAACCGCGGCCTGCGGTCGCCCGTTCTACGCAATCGGGTCGTCGCGCACCACGTGGGGGAGTCGTCACGGTCGAGCCATGGCTCGCAGAGAAAGGAGAGGATAAACGACGCAGAAGAGAGGCGGAAGCAGGTTACCGCACAAATATCAGCAGGCTATTGGCGGGCAGGACGAGGGCGGAGGAATGGTCGAAGCCATGTAAGGGGTATGCTGTGGCTATCACATGCCCGCTGTTGCCCTCGATACCGGCATTGACCCAGTTCTCATAGGCATCGCTGTTGAACGTTTCACGCCAGTTACCGGCACCGGGAAAACCGACCCGATACCCGACACGGGTGAAGTTGGCCAGATGCAGGACCACCAGCACGTCATGGCCTTCGCCCTCGACCCAGCGGTGAAACGCCAGGACGCGGTGCTGATCGTGCACGTGCACCACCCGGAATCCTTCGCCTCGCAGCCCTGGAGACCGGCGCCGGACCGCCAACAGTTCCCTGGTGAACCGCAGATGGTCCAGCATCTGCCTGTCCCCCTGATCTAGACCGGCCCAATGGAGCAGCAAATCCCCATGGGTCACGAAATCATCGGCCCACTGTTTGTCCTCAAGAAATTCCTGCCCCATGAACAACGTCGGGATGCCGGGCGCAGTGAAACTCAGGCCGGTGGCCACGCGCGCGCGGCTGCGAGCGAACCAGGATCGCGGATGGTCCGGATCACCGAGCCGGGCGATGCGCGACTCTCTGCCCTTGTAGACGAGATCGTGGTTTTCCGGCCCCTGCACACAACGCCACTGTTGATGAAACCCCTCCGGCCATAAGCTGCGCGCCAAAGCGGTCATGTCGAGCGGCCGTTCATCCGGCGCGCCGGCATTCGCAATGACATCGCGAGTGGCGATCCGCAATCCATCCGTCAGCGTGGTGTCGAACCCGGCACCGACCGGTGGCGGAGCGACGATGAACGGATTGACGCCCCAATACTCGGCCAGGTGCAACGTCTCCGGCCGCTGGGCATGGAGCGTGGACATTAAATCCTGGCAGAAACGCCAACCGTCCGGTGCGCCGTCGTGATCGATCACGCTGACCTGGTCGTACCGGAATCCGTCGACTCGATAGTCGCTCAAGAAGAACTTGGCATTCTGAATCAGAAAATCTCGCACCTCCGGCTTGGCGAAATCGAAGACCAGCCCGCCCGCGTGGCCCCGGTCGGTGAAGTACAACGAATTGCGCTGCCCGCCGGCGCCGGACTGCCGGTCGAAAAAGTACAGACTCTGGTCGCCGAAATCTCCGCCCGCATGGTTGTAGACCACATCGAGCAGGACGGCTAGGCCATGGCAATGCGCCAGATCAACCAGGGCCTTGAGCTGATTCATTTCTCCGCGAAGGTCTGCCACCTGATACCGGCGCAGGCCCTTCGCGTCCAGCAGCTTGTTCACCTCCGCCACATAGGCAGGCAGGTCGGCATCGGCCACGGCAAAATCCATTTCAGGCGAAAAATAGTCCGTCCCGTTGTACCCGAGGCTGAAGCTGGTCTGAAATTCCTGAATAGGCAAGAGCTGCAGAGCGGTCACGCCAAGTTCGGCAAGATAGGGCAGCTTACGAGCCACATCGAGAAACGTGCCGCCTTTTCGCGGCAGGTTGGGCGTGAAGAAGGTACCGACATGGAGTTGGTAGATCACGAACTCGTGAAAGGGCGGCGGCACATACCCGCAGTCGTGCCAGGGAAAGTCCGTGCGGCGAATGATGCATTCAGCGGGAAAGGGCGATTCCAGTTCGCGGGCGTAGGGGTCGCGTTTGGGCCCTTCGCTCCCCTCACCGACGACGTAGAACATGTACCGTTGGCGGTCCTTCACGCCGGGAAGAAAACCCCGCCAATGCCCCTGCTGATCCCGCGTCAGCAACGACGCATCATTCCGCACGCGATGATTGAAGTCGCCGACGACGTAGACGGCCTTCGCCTGCGGCGCCCACACGCGGAACGTCGCGCCGTCGGCCACCAGGTTAGCGCCCATCGGCGTGTCGGAATGGATGTGTTCGAGAGAGGCGGGCATGGGTACCTTCGAAGCAACCATCGCGGCGACCGCCGCATCCTATCGAATGCCGACGCACCGAACAAGAGAGATGCCATGGAACATCTCACCCGGGGCGAGCGGCACCAATCAGCGCCACGATCCGATCCGCGGCGACCTCGGACGAGGTGACTGTCGTATCGATCACCAATGCCGGCGAGGCGGGCGGCTCATATGCCTCCTGTAACCCGGGTACGGTGGACGACTCACCCTGCAGACCTCGCCGGTATGTTCCCTTCTTGTCGCGCTGCATACAGACTTCCAGCGGACACTCGATGGAGACTTCCAACAAGTCAGGAATCAAGGTGCGCGCGAATTCCCGATAGACACGCCGGCTCGCTGTGGCATCGAAGATCACATTCACCCCATGGGCCAGCAGCCTGGCCCCCATGAGCCCCAAGGCCCGATAGAACAGATCCCGCTCCTCCCGCGAGTAGCTGGCCTCCGGCGTCAACACCCGACGAAGGGCATCGGACTCCAGCACCTCCACGGTCATGCCCAGGGCCGACAGTTTGGGGAGCAGCCGCTCGACGATCGAGCTTTTCCCCGAGGCCGGGAGCCCGGTGAGCCAGATGGCAAAGGGGGTGCGGGGCATCACAGCGCTCATTCGCAATACCGATTGATGTCCGCGGGATCGAAGCGTGGCGTCGCCAGCACATTCTCGATGAACCGGAAAATCTTCCGCCGCACGGGCACGGTGAGTTTCGGGTACCAGAGCGGACTGGCTAACACCAGACCGCGAAAGGCGAAGAACGGCGCCGTCGCCCCCAAGACTCCTTGGTCGCGACTCTCCGCGAGATACCGTTCCCAAAAGGAGCGGAAGACGACTTCCAGCGCTCCCTTCAGCGAGCCATGCCGGCAGAGCGAAAAAAACAGATAGTTGATCGACATCGAGGTAACGTCGTCGGCCGGGTCGCCCCATTCGCCGCGCGAGCGATCCAGCACCGAAAAATCGGCGCCTCGGCGAAACAACACATTCCACGGGTGAAAATCCCCGTGCACCTGCGACAGCCGGGCATGTTTGCCTCGCAATCGCCACCGCCAGACATTGCAGGCGACTTCAATCCGCTGCAGCAGCTCTTCCGTGATAAACGCAAAGCGATCCGGGTAACTGTCCGTCAGCCCCATGATGCATTCGCCATGGCCCAGCAATTCCCGCAGTCGCCGCCGATATAACTGCGGATCCTGGTGCTTCTTGCGGTGAATCGTAGCCAAGTACCCGGCGAGGGCATCCGTCCGTTTCCGATCGAGGGCGGTAGGCTTCTTCGCTCCCGCAAGCCGTTCAAGATCCTTGTGATAGGTTTCGCCCTCCGACCATTGGGTCAGCAGGAAGAATTCTTTGGCCTGGGCCACCGACATCAAGTCGCCGTCTTCCGTAAATGCGCCCACATCCAGGGCGGCGATGTGCCCGGGCAGACGACCGTAACAGTCATAGTCCCACAGCATCGCCTGCGCCCGGTCGGCCGGATGCTCATGCCCGAACGGACCGGGACTCATCGTGCCGAGCACCACTCGACGAGTCTGGTCCCCCTGGCAGAACGTCAACCGGACGGGCGCGCCATAACCATACTGCTTGTAGCGGGACCCGCTCGTTTCTTTTCCAATGGGGCCATAGGCGAGCAATTCCGCGCCCGGACCGAACCGAGCCTTGAGATAGGCCTCCAGGGCAGATTTTTTTAACACCGGCATGCCCTAGCCTCTCGCAAGACATGTTCCAGATAATCCCAGATGAGAAGGCCGATTTCCTCGCACAGTGGCGCATTGAGCTTCAGCCTGGCCGTCGCCACTGAGGAATTTTGCGCCAGTCTCGGAACCTGTCGCATCAGGCCGAGTTCCGAATGCTCCGCAAACGCCTCACTTTCAGCCGATTCATCGGCATGCGCGTACCGGCTGCGTGCCATGGGGAAGGCATGTGCTTTGCTGAGACAGGGCGTAGACAATGTTCTGGCGTGAGACGAGAGGAGGAACGCATGAACCTAGAAGTCGAGGCCCGCAACATCGCCATGACCCCGCGGTGGAAAACCGAAATCGAAGAGCGGATGGCCGCCCTGCAACGTGGCCATGACGATATCATCCA